>ERZ1048686.2657-NODE-2657-length-12121-cov-14.747058_pt1 | contig 12121 bp, 9 predicted proteins | sample MGYA00383099_ERZ1048686 | MGnify/ENA primary metagenome ERZ1048686 (study PRJEB29581, sample SAMEA5548369) | metagenome | biome: marine; feature: coastal; material: water | depth 25 m | study: Short-term variability in the microbial, nano- and picoplankton...
CCGCAAATGGAAAAATATTATTGCTCAACCTGATCTCTAAAGAACAAAAAGACAATCAAAAGTACACCGTAATTTATAAGATATACTGTCCTTTACTCCGGGTCCGTTAAAAGGACTGCCAACCAGTCGTTTATATTTCTCTCAATACAATCAATTAATTCTTTTGATCTCTATGGTTTCGTGTGATAACCTGCGAAATAGGAACAGACAGAAGTAAAAAAAATTCTATTCAAAAAAAATGCTCGACATTATTGACACTCACCAGCATCTTTGGAATTTAGACCGATTAAAATTACCCTGGGTTAATGGGGTTCCTGAATTGAACAGGAGTTATAAATTTAATGATTATCTCAAAGCAGCAGAAATTTCCGGAGTAACTCGAACTGTTTATATGGAGGTGGATGCACATCCGGATCACAAACAGAAAGAGATTGACGACATGACACTGCATTGTCAGGAAGACTCGGATTTAATGCTTGGTATGGTCGTTTCCGCTGATCCTGGAAAACCGGGATTTACTGAATTTCTGGGTGCTAATTCCGGTAATCCGTTTATCAAAGGTGTGCGCCAAGTTCTTCACAATCCAGAACAAGCGTCTAGATATTGCCTCACTCCGGAATTTGTGCAGGGCATTCGTGCTTTGGGCAAGAGGGATTTACTCTTTGACATCTGCATACGTCCTGCGGAACTTCATGATGCAGTTGAGCTATGCCGTCAGGTTCCGGAGACAACTTTTGTTCTAGACCATTGCGGAAACGCTGATCCATACGTTGTCAACGGGCATCGTAAAATCGATTCGTCTAGTTCTGACACCACTTATGTACACTCCAAGGAAAGTTGGCAAAAAGGAATTTTCAAATTGGGAGAACTTGAAAACGTCTACTGCAAAATTTCCGGAATAGTAGCTCGTGCGGAAACCGACTGGAATGCACAAACTCTGGCGCCGACAGTCAATACCTGCCTTGAGGCTTTTGGAGAAGATCGAGTTGTGTTTGGTGGAGATTGGCCAGTATGCACCCTTGGCGCAAGTTTGTCTCAATGGATCGCAGCACTTAAGGAAATTGTTTCAACTCGTCCTACTGTTGTTCAAGAGAAAATGTTTAGCATAAATGCCGAACGACTCTACCAACTTTAGAAGTTGGTCGCAGATTTTCACAAATAAGAACGGATAAATAAAATCCGTGTGCCTCAGCGAAAACCTGTGGCTAAAACCATTAACCATAAACCTTGGAAACATTATGCTAAAAAATCTTGATCCCTTATTAAATCCAAACTTGCTTTATATTCTCCGTGCTATGGGACATGGAGACGTGCTGACAATTGTTGACAGTAATTTCCCTGCTGATTCTGTGGCGTCGACAACTGTTCACGGCGAAGTGATTAGGTTCGATGGCGCAGGAATTCCGGAAGTTGCCCAGGCAATATTTTCTGTTTTTCCACTGGACAGTTTCATTGAAGCTCCAATTCAGTATATGCAGGTGGTGGGAGAACCTGAAACCACGCTTGAGGTACATACTGATTTGCATCGAATTGCTTTGGAAAATTCTGATCGAGAATGGAAGATGGATTCCGTGGAACGACACAGTTTTTATGAATTGTCCCGTAAAACTTATGCGGTCATTGCCACCGCAGAGCGTCGACCATATGGTTGTTTTATGATCACAAAAGGAGTGATTGGACCGGATGGAAATGTAATGTAGAGGAAAAACCAACCTGGCTTAAAATAAAAGTAATAGATGGACTTAGGACTAAGAGATAAAATTATACTCGTTACAGGGGGAGCAAAAGGCATCGGTGCCGCAACGGTCGAGGCATTTTCAGCAGAGGATTGTCGAGTGGTGTTGGTCGACCGGGATACAGAAACTGGGACGTCTTTGGAGAAATCCTTAGGTTCCAGAGTCAGTTATATTGAAGCGGACCTCACAAATTTAGAAGCTTGCCAAAAAGCTATCGAGCAAACGGTTTCTTTGTTCGGAGGCTTGGATGTACTGGTGAATAATGCCGGATTTAATGACGGTTTGGGTCTTGAAACACCTCCTGAAGATTTTATGATTTCTGTGCAAAATAATCTTCTGCATGTCTATGCAATGACGCATTATGCATTGCCACAACTCCGTAAGGGGCCTGGTTGTCTTGTCAACCTTGGCTCAAAGGTCTCTGAAACTGGACAGGGGCACACTTCCGCATATGCCGCTGCAAAGGGTGCCATAAGTGCTCTTACCCGAGAGTGGGCTGTGGCCTTGGCTCCGGATAAAATTCGTGTTAATTGTGTTATACCTGCTGAGTGCCTGACAGATCAATACGAGCAGTTTTTCCAATCCCAAGCTAAACCGGAAGCCGCCAAAAAAGCCATCGCTGACATTGTACCGTTTGAAAAAAGGCTAACAACACCTGAAGAAATCGCACAAACTATTGTCTTTCTTGCTTCCGACCGTTCTTCCCATACCACCGGACAGCTCGTTTTCGTCGATGGCGGGTATACACATTTTGACAGGGCGGTAGGACATGATCACAACAAATGGTAAGAATTGAATGAGTAAAAAATATTTACTGGGAGTGGATGGGGGTACAGAAGGACTCCGTGCAGGAATATTTGATGTTTTAGGAACTCCACTTGCCTACGCCTCAACGTCATATCCAACTCAGTTTCCCGCTCCAAGCTGGGCCGAGCAAGACCCCAACGACTGGTGGGATGCTCTCGGCAAGTCAGTCAGGAAAGCGATTAGTGATTCAGAAATAAGTGTTGATCAGATCGCGGCAATGGCTGTGGACACGACTTGTTGCAGCGTGGTGGCCCTTGACGATTCTGGAAATCCAGTTCGTCCGGCACTGATTTGGATGGATGTCCGCAGTGCAGAGCAAGCAGAACAAATGGTCGCCACAGAGGATAATGCCTTGCTAATCAACAGTAACGGCAGTGGTCCAGTCTCGGCAGAGTGGATGATTCCCAAGGCTCTCTGGATTAAGCAGAATGAACCGAAAAATTTTGATCGTGCAGTCACAATTTGCGAATATCAGGATTACATCAATCTGCACCTCACGGGTCGTTTGGGTGCCAGTATCAACAATGTTTCTACTCGATGGCATTGTGATTATTCCAGAGAAGGAGTGCCAAAATCGTTATTGGAAAAACTCGATTTAGTCGAACTTGCCGAAAAGTGGCCCCAGGATGTATTTCGACTAGGAGAATTGGTTGGACGTCTAACCCCAAGAGCAGCAGGACACCTTGGCTTAACTCCTGATTTGCCCGTCGTCCAAGGTGGTGCGGACGCGCAAATCGGCATGATCGGTCTTGGTGTCGTCAAACCAGGAAACCTTGCACTCATTACCGGATCTTCTCATCTTCATCTGGGATTGAGTGAAAAACCATTTCACGGAACGGGCATTTGGGGTACTTATGCAGATGCACTTTTACCGGGATTGCACACTGTAGAAGGCGGACAGACTTCAACCGGTTCTGTAATTAACTGGCTCAAAAATTTGTTTGGCGAGTCAGATTATGAAGCACTCAACCTAGATGCTTCGAAACTTCCTCCAGGGTCTGAAAACTTAATTGTTCAGGAGCATTTTCAAGGAAATCGAACACCACATACAGATCCAAATTCGCGTGGGGCTTTCCATGGTTTAACTCTCAAACATGGTAGAGAGCATCTTTTTCGGGCAGCGATTGAAGGGGTAGCTTTTGGCAGCGAACTGATTTTGGAATCCATGCGTACTAACGGATTTTTCCCCGAGAGCATAGTCGTTTCCGGAGGAGCAACACATTCCGAATTGTGGCTTCAAATCCATTCCGATGTTTCAAACTTGCCATTGATCCTCACCAAAAATCCTGATGCACCTTTGCTGGGATGTGCTATTCTTGCCGCAGTTGGAGCAGAGATATACGAAGACATTCCTACAGCAGTTGAAAAAATGGTACAATTTGATCGCGTGATTGAGCCAAACTCGCAGGTGAACACTGAATACCAACCGTTTTATGAAGCATACAAAGCAAGTTATGTAGGCTTGAGAAACATCCGCAATAATTTGGAGAACTAAATGTCTGATAAAATAATACAATTTGGCCGTAAAACTGTGGTGGCTATGGTGCATATTCCAGCCTTGCCTGGTTCTCCGGATTATGATACTGCCTCCGGAATGACTAAAATTATCGCTTCCGTAATCGCCGATCTTGAAGCCTTACAATCAGGTGGAGTAGACGCAGTAATGTTTGGCAACGAATTTGATCGCCCGTATGTGCTAAAGGCTCCACCTGAAGGATTGGCAGCACTTGCGTCAGTTATAGGGGAGGTTAAATCAATTTTAAAGGTTCCATTCGGCGTGAATTACCTGTGGGATCCAGTAGCTACAGTGGCTTTAGCCGTCGCAACCGAAGCCAATTTTGCACGTGAAATATTCACCGGTGTTTATGCCTCTGACATGGGACTTTGGGTACCGGACTGTGCCGGAGCTGCGCGTTTGAGGGCCTCACAAGGACGTTCCGATTTGCAAATGCTTTTCAATATCAATGCAGAATTTGCCACCTCACTTGATACCAGGCCTTTAGCCGTCAAGGCCAAAAGCGCGGTGTTTTCCTCAAAGGCCGATGTGATTTGTGTCTCCGGGCCAATGACCGGAATGGGCGTAAATCAAACAGAGTTGAGAGAAGTCCGTGAGGCCCTTCCGGACACACCGTTATTAGCCAATACCGGAGTAACCATAGACACTGTTGCCGAAATTTTTTCGCTCACCGACGGTTGCGTCATCGGCTCACACCTCAAATATAACGGTGATACTTGGAGTGCTGTTGATCCGGAGCGAGTCCGGAAATTTATGGATAAAGTTGAAACTTTACACTGATTTTTCAAAACGTTTATATGCTTGATACTCGCTGGGAACAACTTGCTGATATTCTGGTAAATTACTCGACCTCGACCGGTCCAGGAGAGCGTGTTCTGATCACTATGATGGAAACAGACACCTGGCCTCTAGCACGGGCCGTTCATTCAGCGGTGATAAAGGTTGGTGCCCATCCTCATATTGAATTTCAGTCCACCCTGCTCCAGCGGGATCTGATGCAAGGCGGTGACCCTGAACAATTCGATAGCGCACATGAGCTACAACAAAAAGGGATGCAGTGGGCAGATGTTTACATTGGATTACGTGGTGCAGCTAACCCTCATGAACTGAACGGAATAAAACCTGAAAGAATTACAGCTTTCCGGAAATCTTTAGGCAAAGTTTCTGCCTTGCGTACAGAAAAGACACGCTGGGTCCTAGTACGGGTTCCAAACGCTGCATTTGCTCAACAGGCAGAATTGAGTACAGACGAAATGATGGAGTTTTTCTTCAATGCAACACTGCTTGACTGGCAGGAAGAAAGCAACCGTTACGATGCAATCAGGGAATTCATGCAAACTACCGAAGAGGTCCGAATTGTCGGCACGGGTACTGATCTTAGTTTCAAAACAACAGGACGAAAATACCTGATTGACGACGGACACATTAACATGCCCGGTGGTGAAATCTATACCGCTCCTACAGATGACAGTGCGGAAGGATACATTACATTTGAATTTCCCGCAGTTTTTGCCGGACAGTTTATCGAAGGTATCCGTTTGAGTTTTTCCAAGGGCGAAGTGGTGGAGGCTTCTGCTGACAAGAACGAAGCACTGCTCCTGGAACTCCTTGAAATGGACAATGGTGCCAAGAGAATTGGCGAGTTTGGAGTTGGTACAAATTACGGAATCAGTCGCTACTGTTATGATTTGCTTTTTGATGAAAAGATAGGCGGGACCGTTCATATAGCTCTGGGAAGAGCTTATCCGGAATGTGGCGGAATTAATCAATCGGCTTTTCACTGGGATCTTATTAAAGATTTACGGGAAAAAGGGGTGCTGTATCTAGATGGGAAAAAAACCATTGAAAAAGGTCAGTTTTTGATATAGCGTGGTACAAAATTAATTTGATACTTGAGAGAAAACTAAAACTTTAAGCCTTTAACAACGGGGTTGTCCGGTTGTTAACCAATCGCAATGCGATTGGTTTTACACTTCTGCGCTTAGCGCAGAAGTGGTTTTGAGCAAACATTTGTGTCATATTTAGCCTTGTGCAAAATGTACTGTCCGGTACTGCAAATGATTGTTAGTTTAAATTTAATAGGAGCAAGATGAAAAACAAAAAAATAATAAACCGTCGTCAGTTTGTTAAAGACGCATCGACGGTTGTAGCTGGAGCAAGTGCAATTGCAGCCGGTTCAGCTGCAGGAATCGGACTCTTTCCCAAGAGTGCATCGGCTGCAAACGTAAGGAGAGACATCCTGAGAATACCCGGAGTAGGTAAAGGTTCGCCTACAGATTCAGACTGGCAGAAAGTCGGTGCAATGTGCCTTAATCCGACAAAGGCACGAGTTTCAAAGGGTGAATTTGACGGTGTAGAATTAACCTTCATGGGTCTGAACAATCAGAATTTGCACAACTTCCTGTTCAGAGGATTTCTGAAACCCTGGGAGAAGTATACGGGTGCAAAAATAAAATGGATTGATCTGGCACAGGCAGACTACAATGCACGTTTGCAACAATCCATTGCAACTAAAACGGTGGATTTTGATATTTTGGAAATGGGGGCACCTTTCGAAGGCGATGTCTGCGGTAAAGGACTTGCCTCCGAAATGCCAAATTGGGTCAAAGAGCAAATAGAAATGGATGATTATGTCGGTTATCTGAAAGCTCCCGTTGGTACATGGAATGGAAAAACCTATCGAATTTCGATTGACGGAGATTGTCACAATTTCAACTACAGGGCAGATTATTTCAAGGATGCAGGACTCGCTTCTGCCTGGAAAGCCGAAGGGCACAAGGGTGCCTGGGGCGTACCAAAAACATGGCAACAAGTTCAGGAAGTTAGTAAATTCCTTAAAGGCAAAAAAGACCCGACTTTCGGGGGAGATGCTGTCGGTTATCTTGATCCATGCAAGGGCTGGGGTGGTTTTGGTTTCTACTTCCTGGCCAGTCGTGCTACGGCCTATGCCAAGCATCCGAACGACCCGGCGTGGTTGTTTGACGCAGATACGATGAAACCCCGTGTGAATAATCCGGCTTGGGTTCGGGCAATTCAGGATGTAATTGACGTATTGCCTTCCCAACCTGCAAATCAACTGAATGCTGACCCAGGTACAACCGCTTTTCAGCAGTTTCTTGCTGGAACCGGATCAATGGTATCCTGGTGGGGTGATGTTGGTTCAATGGCAAAAACTAGTGACGGCTCTGTAGTTGGTGATGTCGTAGGTTTCGATATCCTTCCTGGATCAGACGATGTTTATAATTCCCAAACAGGCAAATGGGACACATTGCCTGGTGGTCCAAACTACGCTCCCAATATGGCCTACATTGGCTGGGGAGTATATGTCATGGCCCGTGTGGACAGCAATTCCAAAAAGCGAAAGGCTGCCTGGAGTGCAGCAGCTCACCTTGGAGGGAAAGATATCTCTCTCTGGGCTTCTGCTTATCCTTCTGGTTTCCAACCATATCGTAACAGTCACTTCAACATTGATGAATGGGTCAATGCTGGATATGACAGGGGATTTATCACTTCCTATTTGGAATCTGAGTCAAATTCCTACAACCATCCTAATGCTGCAATTGAACCTCGTATTCCTGGGATTTTTCAGTACTACAGTGTAGCAGAAGATGAGTTGTCTAAAATATTTGCAGGAAAGTTTGATGCCCAGACCGGAGCCGATAACATTGCGGCTGCCTGGGAGAAACTTACTGATCAGATCGGCCGGAAAAAGCAACTCCAGCTTTACCGTGCCTCTCTCGGTTTGTCATAAAAAAACACAAATCCGGAGACAATAGTTTGGCCGGCGGTGTGAAGCAAAAGCCGTCGGTCTTACTTGCTCTCGAAGATTCTTCACCACAATTATATATTTACATAATACACATCGAAATTAGATTGAGATGACATCGACTTACGTCGGCACGGATCATATTCCTGTTAAACGCAAAGCCATCGGACAGGCAATGATTCTCATTGCTACTATTTTGTTAGTTGCTCTTTTCATCACACAAACTTTACATAAAGCCGGCAGCATTGCTGCTGGATTTGACAACTGGCGTCCTGTTCTCTATGCATACCTGATTTGGTCAATAGCTCTATGCTGGGGGATTACCCTGATCAAAGGCGAGCGTGGTCAAAGAGCACTTTTTGTTCTTCCTGCCTTTCTTTTCACAATTGCGATGGTCATTTTTCCTCTCATTTTCAGTGTGTACATTTCTCTACACGACTGGAATCTTAGCGCATTTGAAGGTCAAAAGTTCAATGGAATTGATAATTTCATAGCCTTACTTGGAGATACCTATTATTGGAACTCCATGTTGAACATGGTCTACTACTTAATTGTAATACTATTCGAATATGCAATAGCCTTCGGCCTCGCACTATTACTAAATGCACAGATCGTAGCCAGAAAATTCTTTCGGGTAGTGTTCCTGATGCCGTTAATGCTGAGCCCTGTCGCTGTTAGCTGGATGTTAGGCAAGTCACTTATGGAGTACCGTTTTGGCCCGGCGGCTACTCTTGCACGCCAGTTAGGTTGGGAAAGCCCAGCATTCTTTTCAACTCCAGAAATCGCGCGTTTGAGCATAATGATCTTGGACGCATGGACTTTTATTCCGTTCATGATGATCATGTTACTCGCAGGTTTGCAGGCATTACCCAAAGAAGTCAATGAAGCCGCAAGAATTGATGGAGCTAATAACTGGCAGCATTTTTGGGAAATCACCTTCCCGCTAATGCTTCCCGTCAGTATCACAGCAACTGTAATAAGAATTATTTTTAAATTGAAACTTGCAGATATCGTCATTAATGTCACTTCCGGAGGGCCTGGAGGAGCAACTGATACTGTTACAAGTTTTATTTTCCGGGAGTACCGAGATCGTTCAAATGTTGGATACGGAACAATGATGGCAGTAGTTTTTTTGATAATAATTATCATCATGATGACTGCCTTACTGAATCTACTAAACCGTTGGATGAACAAAGTCACTTGAACTAAAGAGCCATATAATTATTACATCGTGTACTTGTTATGGCACATTAAATTTATTACTGAAACAAATCGTGAATGAATCTACCCGAGGTGTGAACCTCATTGTCTATCGTATCCTGATATATAGTGCTTTATTGTTTTGGGCTTTTTTATGTCTATTTCCCATTTACTGGACAATCACGACATCTTTCAAAACCGCGGTCAATGTTACACAAGGGCATCTTATTCCATGGGTTGATTTCACACCAAAATGGATTGGTTTTCGTTCACTTGGCCTTTCTCCTGAAACCATTTTTCAGATTTCAACAGTTCGGGATGAGTTCCTGAGAAGATTTTTTAACAGCGTCATTACTTCTATAAGTGCATCTACATTAGCGGTGATGCTGGGTTCACTTGCTGCCTATGGACTCAGTCGATTCGAGTACAAATTAGGGTTCGTCAAGAATACGGACATATCTTTTTTTTTCTTGTCCCAGATGATTCTTCCTCCGGTAGTCCTCGCATTGCCGTTTCTGGTCCTATATCGTGAGTTGGCTTTGCTGGATTCAACTATTGGTCTGGTCATGCTTTATGGACTCATGGTTCTACCAATTGTAATCTGGATAATGCGGGATCAATTCAGTACAATTCCGATTGAACTTGAAGAAGCTGGCCTAGTGGACGGTCTCAGTGTTTGGGGAGTATTCCTGCGGATCGTGCTGCCAATTTCATTTCCCGGTATGGTTGCGGCTTTCATACTTTGTCTTGTATTGACTTGGAACGAATATTTTTTTGCAGCGCTTCTGACGAGTGCTGACGCAAAAACTTTGCCTGTTATGGTGGCCAGTCAAACGGGATCACAAGGGATTAACTGGTGGTCGATGGCAGCACTTTCTTTTGCCGCCATCGCGCCTCTGGCTATAATTGGGGTTTTCCTTGAAAGTTATATCGTAAAAGGTCTTTCAACAGGCGCAGTTAAATAAAAATAAAGATGAAGTGAGCACAATGCTTTTACATCCAAACGATAATGTTGGTTTAGCCTTGACGAAAATAAAGGAGAACCGTTCTTTTGAAAACGTCATTGCACAAGAAAACATTCCAGCCGGTCACAAAATAGCTTTAGCCGAAATTCAAAAAGGGGAGCCCGTCCGGAAATATAACCAGACAATCGGATTTGCTTCACAAAAAATTAACGCCGGAGATCATGTTCACACTCACAATATTGAGCTGCGTTCCTTTGAAAGGCTTCCAGAGGTTGGTGAGGTTAAAAACAAAAAAAACAAACCAATTAAATCTGCAAACTTTCAGGGGTACTTACGTTCAAACGGAAAAGTTGGCACCAGAAATTACATTGGAATTCTGAGTACAGTAAACTGTTCGGCCAGCATCTCACAAAGGATTGCTGGTTATTTTAAAAGTGAGTCTTATGGAGAATCTCCCAATGATATTTTGGCTTCTTACCCGAATGCAGATGGAGTCATTGCTTTGACTCACGATAGTGGTTGCGGAATGTCAATTGAAGGGGATGGGCTTGCTTTGCTCCAACGGGTTTTGATTGGTTACGCAGAACACCCAAATTTCGCGGGGATTTTAATCGTCGGTTTGGGATGTGAAGTGAACCAGGTTTCCGCACTTCTCGAAAAATTTAAGCTAAAAGACAGACAACATATCCGTACACTTGTTATTCAAGAAAATGGTGGAACAAGAAAAACAATTAAAAATGGAATCAAAATAGTACGAAAATTACTGGAGGGAACAAAGGACTTTCAAAGAGAGACAGCTTCGGCAAAACATTTATGTATTGGTTTAGAATGCGGAGGGTCTGACGCTTACTCCGGAATCAGTGCAAATCCGGCTTTAGGTGCGGCAGCAGACTTGGTCGTAGAACATGGTGGTAGTGCAATTTTGAGTGAAACTCCGGAAATCTATGGTGCGGAACATTTGCTCATCCAAAGAGCAGTCACACCTGAGGTTGGGAACAGGCTTACTGATTTAATTCATTGGTGGGAAAATTATGTGGCAATCTATCAAGGCTCGCTCAACAATAATCCATCTCCAGGCAATAAAGCAGGCGGGATCAGTACAATCCTGGAAAAATCTTTGGGAGCAGTTGCAAAAGGTGGTACTTCGGAGTTAGTGGACGTGATTCAATATGCAGAGCCAATCAAGACAAAAGGTTTGGTTTTTATGGATTCTCCCGGATATGATCCTGTTTCCGTTACAGGACAAGTTGCTTCCGGAGCAAATGTGGTTTGTTTCACAACCGGAAGAGGTTCCGTTTTTGGCTGTAAACCAGTACCCAGCCTCAAGCTGGCCACCAATTCACCAATGTACAATCGAATGATTGAAGACATGGATTTGAACTGTGGTGAAATCATAGACGGTACCATGGATGTTCAGGAAATGGGTTCGATAATTTTTCAAAAAATTTTAGCAACTGCCTCTGGAGAATTAACAAAAAGTGAGGAATTTGGTTTTGGCGACTACGAATTTGCACCATGGAAAATTGGCGCAGTTTTGTAGTCTTAATTATTTTTATTCATAGATTATTGAAGAACAAAACAGATATAATTCTGTAGTTTTCATTTTTATTTTGAAAGGAAGAAATTATGACGGGAAGGCTTAATGACAAAAAATCAATGATCACGGCAGCTGGAAAAGGAATAGGACGCTCTACAGTACTTGCTTTTGTCCACGAAGGCGCCCGGGTTTTGGCAACAGATGTCGATCAGGACAGCCTCGATTCACTCAAGAAAGAATGTCCTGAGATTGAAACTCGTTTGCTTGATGTTACCAATCCTGAAGAAATTCAGGCAATAGCAGAGGAAACAGGAGCCATCGACGTGCTTTTTAACTGTGCCGGATTCGTGCATCATGGAACTTTGTTGGATTGCGAAGAGAGCGACTGGGAATTTTCCTTTGATTTAAATGTACGCTCAATGTACCGCATGATTCGGGCATTTCTACCGGCAATGCTGAAAACAGGAGGTGGAAGCATTGTCAACATGTCTTCGGTAGCCTCAAGCGTAAAAGGTTTGCCAAACCGTTTTGTTTACGGCGCCAGCAAAGCAGCTGTAGTTGGCTTGACAAAATCTGTGGCAATGGATTTTATTA
>ERZ1048686.2672-NODE-2672-length-12081-cov-5.450358_pt1 | contig 12081 bp, 9 predicted proteins | sample MGYA00383099_ERZ1048686 | MGnify/ENA primary metagenome ERZ1048686 (study PRJEB29581, sample SAMEA5548369) | metagenome | biome: marine; feature: coastal; material: water | depth 25 m | study: Short-term variability in the microbial, nano- and picoplankton...
CAAACTGGTTCTCAAAATTAGGCAAAAATCATAAGATTTCGTCAATAAATGCACCGTCGCCACATAAAATTAAACAAACTACAACACTTGAAATTCGTCTTTTACTTCGCGATTGAATTGTGGACCTGACCAATACCATCTCCACCGGGGCTCCCGCGTTATGTTTTGTAATACCTGTTATCGTAACTATTGATATCGCCTTTAAGGCCTGACTACGGAGAAGTAGCAGGAAGATGCGTAACGGATTACGTTGTTTGATATTGGTATCCGTGCTTACTGGTTGTACTGAGCTTTACTACCCTACCCCAAGTGGTGAGGTATTAATCACAATTGTAGAGGGCATTAGCGAGTACTGTGGGGGCGCTGAGGCTCGTGCTCACATGGGACAACCATGCGGAGTGTAATTAACCGAAAGACCCACAGACAACGCAATATTGCATGAGGTATCGCGTTGCTGGGGAAGGGTTGACCGACCACGCAAGAAGGGAAGAAGCCTCTGGATACCCCTGAGGGACCGTAGCGTCTCTCAAGACAACGGCGCTTCGTTACCGCTATCTATGCCTTGCTTATAGCACAAAGTCGACGCAGAGCATGACCGCTTGTGTCATGCCAATTGAATTAGATAGACATTGGAGGTGGACCCAGACAGCCACACCTCGGCACACGATTTGATAACTACGGTTGCTCCCTTCCGGGCCTGGCCGGGTTCGCTATCTATCGTTGCGAGGGGACCGCCTGAGCCACCATAGCGTCTGCAGCATGCTGCAGAGGGCGCGTATTGTGCTGCAATCGGCGCACTGCTGCAAGCCGTTCATCGAATATCAACTTGACTTGCATGTGAATTCAATTAACATTGATGTAATTACGATTAACATGGTAAGCATGCAATGAATTCAAAGCCCGAGAAGAGCTTGAGTGGCCTGCTCGGCATTGGCGCCGCAGCTCTTATCACGGCGGGGCTTACCCTGGCCCTACATACCCGCTTTGCGATGGGTGAGAAGCCAGCTCCGCGCATTCCCCTGACAGTTGAGGCGGTCGAATACAAGGTCACCAGTACTTATACGCGACCAGTTTCGTATCTAGGGTTGGTCACAGCGGGACGCAAAGCCAATCTCGGCTTTGAAATCGCGGGCACTATCGCTGAGTTACCCTGGCGTGAAGGTAGCCCACTCACTGAGGGGCAACTCATCGCTCGCCTTGATGATGCTTCTCTGCAGGCCTCTTACAGCGCTACCAACGCTGATCTGGAGCAAGCTCGATCTGAATTGGAGCTGGCCAATCTCAAGGCAGCGCGCCAGCAGAATCTGCGTGAGTCTGGCGCGGTCTCGCGCGAAGCTTTCGACGAGACGCGACTGCGAGCTCAGGCACTGTCATCGAGGGTAGAAGCCGTCACATCCCGAGTCCGCTCTTTACAGATTCTGATCGATAAAGCCAGTCTCAGGGCGCCCTACGCCGGCGTCATTGCCGATCGTTTTTTACATGAAGGTGCTGTAGTCAACCCAGGAATACCCGTGGTGCGCTTTATTGAAACCGCAGGACGTGAAGCGAACATTGGCGTTGCTGTCGCCAAGGCAAAAGCACTGGTCGTAGGCAACGTCTATGCGCTCAAGCTGCATGGAAAAAGTTTCTCAAGCTCCCTGCTATCTGTAAGGCCCGATGTTGACCCGGTCACTCGTGTCACTACTGCAGTTTTTTCAATACCAGAAAATATTGACGCGATGGATGGTGAGCCCATCACCCTCTCATTGCAGGAAAAAATATCAAGCAATGGCGGCTGGCTGCCCATAGCATCCCTTCTTGAGAGCAGCCGCGGCCTCTGGAATGTACTGAGACTAGAGACAACCCCGGACGGCACTCGCACCGTACGCGAAACAGTCGAGGTACTAGAAATTCAAGGCGACCAGGCTTACGTCAGAGGCACATTGGCCGACCATAGTCTGGTTGTAGCAAGCGGTGTACATCGCACAACACCCGGCACCGTCGTTTCTATTGCGGCAAAGCAATAACATGATTGCCCAGTACATCTACCGGCACCCTCGCTACTTTGCGCTGATCATACTCTGTGTATTTGCGGTTGGGCTGAACAGCCTGAGTAATATTCCGCGACAAGAAGAGCCCAGCATTTCCAATTTCGCGGGCAACATAACCACTTTTTATCCAGGAGCTACACCCGATCGCGTTGAAGCCTTAGTGACCAAACCACTGGAGGATGAACTTCGCAAAATCTCGGAACTGGAAAGCCTGCACTCAACCAGCGGCACGGGGGTCTCCTTTTTCAGCATTAGGATTAATAGCGACTTGCAGAGCCACGAACTGGAGCGGGTTTGGGCTGAGGTTCGCGACGCAATGAATGATGCTGCCGCGCAGTTCCCCCTGGGTGTTGGCAGCCCAAAGTTCGACAACGACCGGTTGCGCTCTTTCACCACGATAGTCGCGATTTCTACCGGCGCAGATCAAGCGGTTCCCCTCTCGCTTACTGGCCGCCTGGCTGAAAATTTTGCCGATCGCGCCCGCAACCAGGCTGGCACCAAGTTTGTCGAAATATTTGGTGAGCCTGTAGAAGAAATTCGCGTCGAGGTCGACGAAGATGCACTGGTTTCTCGCGGTTTAAGCCTTCGTCAGGTCACCGCCGCGCTGCGTGCAGCGGATGCCAAAATCTCTTCAGGTCGGGTCTCTGGTGCTGGCACCGACATGTTGATTGAACTGGCTGGCGACTTTGACTCCCTCACCCGCATTCGCGATGTCATCGTTGTCACCTCTCCTAATGGAAGCGCGACACGAATCTCAGACCTAGGGCGTGTTTACAAAACCGCTGTCAGCCCTCCTTCGGCGATGGCGTTAATACAAGGCCGTCCGGGCGTATTGATTGGCGTGGCAATGGAAGATGGCAATCAGGTCGATAAATGGGCGGAAGAATTCCAGCAACTGCTCGATGAATATATTGCTATCGCACCCGCCAGCGTGCATATCGAAAAAACCTTTGATCAAAGCGTTTATGCAAAAAAACGATTGCAGGGTGTATCGAAAAATTTAGCTATCGGTATAGCGCTTGTTATTCTGGTGCTGCTTTGCACTTTGGGGTGGAGGGCTGCGGTAGTTGTGGCGATTATCTTGCCCCTTTGCGGCCTGATATCGATTGTGGTGATGGAGCGAACCGGCATGGCTCTGCATCAAATGTCGATTTGCGGTTTAATCGTCGCGCTGGGTTTATTGGTCGATGGTTCCATCGTAATGACCGACGAAATTCGCAAACGCCTGCTACAAGGGCAAGCTCCTTTTGAAGCGATATCGGGTTCGGTCGGCCGCTTGCGAATTCCGCTGATTTCATCTGCCGTCACCACGATTCTCGCCTTTATGCCGATGGCGATCATGTCCGGACCCGGTGGTGACTTTATTGGCACCATTGCGATCTCTGTCATTATCATGCTGGTCTCTTCAACGGTGTTAGCCATTACAGTTACGCCAGTTCTTGCCGCCTGGCTGCTGCCTCGCAGTAAAGAAGAAAGCGTTCGCTGGTATGTAGGCGGCATGTCAAGCGGCAGGCTGGGTAAAGCGCTAGAGTCGGCAATGGATTGGAGTTTGCGTCACCCTTTGGCCGCTGTTGCGCTTGCGCTCTCTTTACCAATAAGCGGCTTTTTATCTTTCGGCACGCTCACCGCCCAGTTCTTCCCGGGCACCGATAGGGATCAGATTTTTATCCAGGTCAAGCTAGCGGATGGTCGATCCATTTACGACACCAAGGGTCTGGTGACAAAGCTCGATCGCAGGTTGCGAGATGACCCCATGATACGAAGAGTCGACTGGTCACTCGGAGAAAGCGCCCCTGCCTTTTATTACAACATGTATCGCTCTAACGAGGGGATCCCCTCCTGGGCAGAAGCACTCATCCTCACCAGTGACAAACGCAAAACCGATGATCTCATTCGTTCCCTGCAGATAGAATTGGACCGTGACTACCCACAAGCCAGAATCATCGTCCGTGGCATTAGCCAGGGACCGCCGGTTACTGCACCACTGGAACTAGAGGTCTATGGACCCAACTTGCAGGTTCTGCAAGCACTAGGCGAACAGTACAGACGGCGGATAGACCTGATACCCCATGTGATTCACACCAGCGCAAGCCTGATCGGTGGCGCGCCAAAAGTGGTTTTTCATCTCAACGAAGAGCGCCTGCGACTGGCCCAACTGCAGCTTTCTGATGTTGCCACCGCACTCAACGACTCACTGCGTGGTCAGATTGGTGGTGAAATACTGGAGGGCGCAGAGCGCTTGCCAGTGCGCGTTCGCTTCAATGAAGTGGACTGGGGGTCGCCCGATCAAATCGCAGACATTCGCCTGCCTGTGGGGCTAGTCAAAGGTTCAGCGGCCGCGGGGCTTCCGCTTAATTCGCTAGGCGAGCCTTCACTTGAACCCTCGCAGAGCCCTAGCGCCCGCTACAATGGAGAGCGTTTTAACAATATCCGTGGCTACATCAGACGCGGAGTGCTTCCGGAAGAAGCGTTGAAACTGCTGATGGAAGACCTAAAATCCAACCCGATAGAGCTTCCCGCCGGTTATCGCATGGTTTACGGGGGCGATACGAAGGAGCGAGCCGGGGTTGTCGACAAAATCCTGGCGCCGCTAGGCATTATTCTCTCCGCTCTGCTAGCTACCATTGTGCTGACATTCAACTCCTGGCGCCTGTCAGCGGTTGCCCTTTTAGTGTGTATTTGTTCGCTGGGCTTGTCGCTGCTATCGCTAGCACTGTTTCAATACCCATTCGGCATCATGTCCCTGGTCGGCGTGATTGGATCTATCGGTGTATCCATCAATGCAGCAATCATCATTATCACTGCGCTACAGCATTCTCCAGGCGCTATGCAAGGCAGCACCTACGCAGTGCGAACCGTAGTGATGAACTCAAGTCGGCACATTGTATCCACTACTATTACGACCTTCGGCGGCTTTCTACCCTTAATTCTAGAGGGAAGCCAATTCTGGCCACCGTTTGCCATGGCTATTGCTGGCGGGGTGCTACTGTCGACAATTATTTCATTCTTTCTAGTACCGCCCATGTTTTTGCTGTGCCATCGCCTGGGCGACCCTGTTACCTTGCTGCGAGCGATACAAAGGAAGACTGCATGAGCAAGAGCTATCATCACGGTGATTTGCGCAACGCGTTGATTGTTGCGGCTGCCCAGTTAATAGAAGAGTCAGGTTCGCCCGATTTCGCTATTTCCGACGCGGCCAAGCGAGCTGGAGTGAGCGCCGCAGCACCCTACCGCCACTTCAAGGACAGAGGTGATCTTCTGAATGCTGTCTCCGAGCTCTGCTTCATCGGGCTGGCTGAAGTTACGGAGGCCACACGGAAAAATCACCCGGAGGGTTCACGAGAAGGCATAATCGCACTGTGCAATGTCTATCTGGATTATGTGGCCAGGCATTCAGCCTTTTACAACCTAATGTGGTGCGAAGGTAAGCACTCTCTCGCAGAACCCGGTACGGAAGGCGACCAAAGGCCAGGCTTCTATTCCTTCGTCGGTGTAGTCCAGGATTGGTGCCAAAAGCAGGCGCTAGCGGGCTGCGACCCGCTTGACCTTGCGGTAAAGCTTTGGGCAATGGCCCACGGTTTAGCCGTGCTCAAGATCAATGGCCAGATCGCCATGTTTTTGCCTGCAGCCGATGTCGACGAAATGTTGAACAGCAGCACTAATAATTTTTTAGATGGCGTAGAGAAGCGTCACGAGGTCGGTTAATCTGGAGACAATTTAACGTTGATCCACAGTTATTGAAAAACTGGAAAGCCAATCATGAAAAGATTTATTGCCGCATGCCTATGCGCCACCTTGAGTGCTACTGCAACCGGTGCAACGCTCATCCACAACATCAATGGCTACACACTCAGCGACGGTGATCTGCAACGATTTACTGCGATTGAATTTGAAGGCGAAAAAATCAACGCTCTCTATGCTGACGATCAAGCCCTTCCCAAAAACAACACGTCGAAACGCATTGATGGAAAAGGAGCCACTCTTCTGCCGGGTCTTATTGACGCCCATGGTCATGTAGGTGGCTACGGTGAAGCTTTATCAGCCGCGCGTCTTGTTGGTGCTGAAAGTCAGGGCAGTGCTGCAGAAAAGGTTGCGGCGTTTGCCGCAACTAGCGATTCTCCCTGGATTTTTGGCCGCGGCTGGAATCAGGTGCTTTGGCCCGACAGGCAATTTCCCTCTAAACAATCGCTCGATGAAGTTTCAACCCTGCGACCTATTGCACTTGACCGTATTGACGGTCATGCGCTTTGGGTCAATTCCAAGGCACTGGAACTTGCAGGTATCGACGCATCAACCCCAGATCCCGAAGGGGGGCAGATCCTCCGCGATTCCGCAGGCCAGCCAACCGGTGTACTGGTCGATAATGCGATGAATGCCGTCAAAGCCGTCTTTCCCAAGGTAACGGACGAACGCAAAGCCGCGTACCTGCGCACTGCCCTCTCCCGCCTGGCAAGTTTCGGGCTCACCAGCACTCACGACGCCCGCGTGGACGCGCAAACAGTGCGTGCCTACCAACTGCTTGCTACTGACCAGGACCTGCCCATACGAGTCTATGGAATGCTCGATGTGCTCGACCCCAAAAACGACCTTTACTTACAGAAAGGCCCGATCATTGATTCTCGGCATATGCTGGATATCCGCAGTGTCAAAATTTCTGCCGATGGGGCACTGGGTTCCAGAGGAGCTGCTTTAGCCGCTGATTACAGTGATCAACCCGGGCAAAAGGGTTTATTGCTGCTTTCAGACCAGACGCTTAAACACCACATCAGCAGAGCTATGGCTGCCGGATACCAGGTCAACACGCATGCGATTGGCGACCTCGCCAACACCCGGGTCCTGGACTTCTATGAGAGTCTGATTAAAGAGCACGATAGCGCTGCTCTACGCCACAGGGTAGAGCATTCGCAGATACTGCGCGTGGAAGACATTCCACGTTTCAAACAAATGGGCGTTATCGCATCGATTCAACCCACTCACGCTACCAGCGATAAAAATATGGCCGGAAACAGGCTGGGTGAACAGCGCCTTGTGGGTGCTTACGCGTGGAAAAGTTTACTGAAGGCTGGAACAAAAATGGCGGGTGGTTCGGACTTTCCCGTGGAGCACCCCAATCCGTTTTATGGTTTGCATGCGGCGGTCACTCGACAAAGCCAGGATGATAAACCTGTCGGAGGCTGGCTGCCGGAGCAAAAGATAAGCCGTGAGCAGGCATTATCGCTATTTACCGAAGGTGCGGCCTATGCGGCTCACCAGGAAACAGTTATCGGCCGCTTGGCGCCAGGCTATTACGCAGATTTTATATTGGTGGAACAGGATTACTTTGCTATGCCCGAAAAAGCGATCTGGGAAAGCAAAGTATTGGAAACCTGGGTTGCGGGTAAACGGGTTTACGCCGCGCCATAGCAACTGACGGAGCAATCGCTGCGCTAGTCAGCCAAGCCAGAACTTTCGCTCTCAGGCATGTTCATCATTGCAACGTCCGCGTGCGCGCCATCCTCTGGTAAACGCCGCCCTCGCCAATACCACACCGACCACAGCGACAGCCCATAAATCAGCGCTAGAGCGCCGGCAAGTGCCGGCCTTTCACTAGCGGCGAGGTCGATCACCTCGGCAGAATCCATTTCAGCCATGACGGCCCAGCGGAACTTGCCTATATCCAAAGGCATGTAGGCCGAAAGCACCTCGACACCGCGGTAGTCATCAATGACACCTCTGCCCTCCTCACCTGACAGCGCCAATTGCACTGTGGGTGAGTCAACGTGTTGTAGCAATACCGTAGACTCAAAGCTAAACCTCGAATCGCTGCGCATCATCAAGTCCTGACCCACCAGGTAAGTTTCACCGGTCTCACCCATACCGCTGGTGTAGGCCATGATGCCAAGGATCGTGTCGGTTGGAAGCTGTAGCGCCAGCACGCCGATAAACTGATCTGTTTCGTCATGCAGCGCAGTGGCCACAAACATCGCCGGGGCGCCGGCGCTTGGTCCATAAGCAGCCATGTCACTCATCGCAATAATTTTTCCCTTGTGACCACCCTTTGCCGCATTAAATGCACTGGCCAGGCCGCTTTCTTTCCACTCACCTGTCTCAATATTGGTGGTGAAATCGCGCTCTTTTTCTACAGAATAAAAAATATCTCCCTCAGTACCAATCAGGAAAAAGTCATAGTAACCCCTGCGGGTGACAAACTGGCGCGCGCTCTCGTGTAAACGCTTGTGCACGGCGCTGTAGTCGCTGCCGTCTTCAGCGTCTTCCAGATTCAGAAGATAGCCCGCAGGACTCGGGTTGTTCGTAACATAGAGTTTATAAATATCGTCCGCCACAGAATCGCCATGTGCAGCCCAGACCCGATTCATGTCAACCATGGTACTGATCAGCGTTTGGTTGCCGCTCCAGAAGCGCATTTCGGCTTCCGCCGTCGCAAAGTACTCTGCCAACGCGCCCTGGCGCAGTTCCACCAACAATTCCAAACGTTCGCCGATATACTGGTTGTAATAGCGCAAATTCCACTGGCTAAAGCCCCACACAAGGAGCACCAGCATCAAAGCCAAACCAAGGAGCCATTGGAGCCAAAACCTCATGACTTTTCCTCCACACTGCCGGTGACAATACCACTGGCTAACAACAAGCGATCACGCACCAGCGCGTCTACAGCCTGCCAGGTGAATGAGAAGTGCTCAAACTCGTCCTGGCTCACTCGCTCTCTTTCCAGGTCCCCTACCACTTCCTCGAGAATATCCATCAATTCGTGCTTGTGCTTATGCAGCGTGTCGACCCTACTATCTGTTCTGGCCAGAGATGATAATTCCATCAAACGCCTATTAAAATCATGCATTCGCATTCGCCGAGACCGCACCCAATGAGTTCTCAAAGCGAGCAATGCCGAAAATATAATGGCCATCATGTACAGCATTGCCGACACCGAACGAGCATTGCGCTGCATGATTCCCGGTTTCTCTCGATCAAAATAGGAACGGGCACCCGGATGAGCGGTAATCACGCTGTCGGAATCATCAGGCAAAGGTCCAATAAAGCCAGCTAAAAGCGAGTGATCTAGAATCTCGGATCGGTTCTCATAAATCGCGCGGGTAATGCGATAGACCAGCCCTTCATCAAGGTCCGCTCTTGCAACCAATAACCTATCGACTACCGCGGTATCGAGGTTCTGTTGCGGCAGCGCCGGACTGCCGCGATAAGAACCGCGAGGAATTAGCCCGGGCGCTATAGCCGGTTGCTTCAGCGCAAGAGCTTGAGCCTGCTCGATTGGTATCAATTGCAGGTTGCGGTCTCCGATCAGTTCGCGAATGGCGTCATTGCCCGGAGCACGGACCCGAAACACAGCATCCACCTGCCCCAACTCCATGGCGAAATTCGCTGCATCTTCAGACATGGGCAATGCCCGGGGTAGTTCGTCAGCAACACCAAAATGCCTTGCCAAAAACCAGAAAGAATTAAACTGACCGCTACTCGCCGAGGGAGTCGCGACGCGACGTCCTGCGAGATCGGCAAAACTGCTAACGCCACTGTCATCGCTAGCGATCAGGTGATAACTATCCTGATAGAGTGTTGTGACACCCATAACAGCATCAGAAGCTGGAGTGTCGCCCTGGATCTCGGCCATTTCCACGCGCCCCTTCTCGAGCAACTGCAGATTCTGCTGGCTCCCTCCCGTTTCAAATACAATCAGGCGAAAACCCAGATCTTTCTCATTGACTACGCTGGCAATTGCCTCAGTGAGAGCGAGAGTTTCGCTACCAGCGGGTCCACCCGCAATAGCCACACGTTGCAAGCGAGAACTCCCCAGCCACAGAACAAGAGCAGCGAGTGCAATAAGCCAGATTGTCGCGATAAGGATGACGCGCAGGCGCGGGGCGATGAGTTGCAATTTAAGACCCTGAAGGAGAAGACGCCCAAATTATAATCGGATCAAATCCGAAATAGGAAACAAAAACGGCAACTAAAGCCACACGGCGCAATCGAAAAAAGCCTCGGAGTCACCTTCCGCTACAACTGGGTTCATCAAGAGTCCACCAAACGCCGAGTAGCCAAAGAAGGCGAGCCAAGCAATTACGGCGATCGCAGCAGCTCCTACAACTTTTTAAGGGGTTGTTTATCTCCTGTATCTGGGCGAGGTCAGTGGCTAATGCCTACAGCCCGATGCATAAACCTGGTGTCGCGCAGACAGCCTGCCAAGAAGTCCGCGATATCTGCTCGCGATATCTTGAGCCTCAGATCACGCTCGCCGGCTGGAATATCCACCCTGTAATGACCGTCGGCTGGAGCGTCAGTGAATGCACTAGGTCGCACGATGGTCCAATCTAGTCCGCTTTCGCGCACCAGCTGTTCCTGACGCTCATGATCCAGAAAAACAGGACGAAGTAGCAGTCCGAACATGATGCGTTTCCAGAAAAAGTTCAGATTGCTCCAACTATCGCCTGCGCCCAGGGTTGATTGACAAATCAAACGGTCGACACCGTGAAGTTGCATGGCCTTCACAATGTGCTCGGTCCCCCTGGACCGCACGACACTCGTGCGGGATGTTCCAGAGCCAAGGGTAACCACCACCGCGTCTTGCTCGGCGACAGCGTCGCAGACCTCCTCAAGTACCAGGGCATCACCCGCTAAACGGCTGAGCCCATAGTGCGATATCTCAAGCGCATCCGGCCGACGCGCGAAAGCCGTTACCTCGTGTCCATCTGCGAGCAGGCTCTCAACGGCGAGGCGGCCCACGCTGCCCGTAGCACCAAAAACGATTACTCTCATTACACTCTCCTTAGTGTATCGGTAATAACTTGACACGGTGTCAAGTTGACGCCGAGTAAATTAGTGTTAGATTGACACCATGTCAAGAGAAAATCTCGAAACACGCATACGAATTCTGAATAGTGCCTGGAAGCTACTGGTTGGCAGCCACGCAAGCGCGGTACGCATGAGCGATATCGCAAAGCAGACCGGCATCAGCCGCCAGGCCGTTTACCTTCACTTTCCAACACGCGCGGAATTATTGATTGCGACAACCCGCCATATCGACGAGGTCAAAGAGATCGATGAACGACTAGCCAAAAGTCGCAGCGCGTCAACGGGGTTGGAACGGCTTGAGGCGTTTGTAGAGGCGTGGGGTAATTACATCCCCGAGATCTATGGTGTAGCCAGTGCACTTATCGCGATGCAAGCGACGGACGAGGAAGCGGGCGCCGCCTGGTCCGATCGCATGGGCGCTGTGCGTCATGGGTGCGAGGCGGCGGTGGCAGCACTGGAGCGTGATGGCAGACTGACGCGGTCGCTCTCAACCTCGGAGGCGACGGACCTGCTATGGGGCCAACTCTCAGTGGAGAACTGGGAACATCTGCGTCACCGCTGCGGCTGGACGCAGGCGCGTTACATCATCGTCCTGCAGCAGACCCTAAGCGCGGCACTGGTCGACTGAGCAGAGGCTTTACCACTTGATGTCTTGATTCGATTGGTCATTGAAGCCACGAGCAAGGGGACAGACAAGTTAACTCATCCAAACTCAGAAAGTCATAGCGTTACAGATCAGCCCACTTCCCTGGTTACTCAACACTTATCGTGTGTTGAACGGACAAATTTGATCGACCAGGCACACCTATTAAACGAAAAAAGGCCACCCCGAGGGATGGCCTTTTTTTGTAAATGGCGCGCCAGGAAGGATTCGAACCCTCGACCGATGCCTTAGAAGGGCATTGCTCTATCCAGCTGAGCTACTGGCGCACGGGCGCATCCTACCAGTAAGCGTAAAACGGTGCCATATTCTGCTGCTCTGGATGTTAATTCTTACCTGAACTGGCAAAAGAGACGCGCAGTTGAAAGACTTATTGTTCTTACGCAACAGATTTTAGGGGGAATGGTCGTTGGGGTGGCCGACGGGTCTCGAACCCGCCACCTCCGGAGTCACAATCCGGTGCTCTACCTGATGAGCTACGGCCACCATCGTGAATCCTGATGAATCGACCAACTCGCCTAATAGTGGCGGGAAAGTTGGTCGGGGTAGAGAGATTCGAACTCCCGACATCCTGCTCCCAAAGCAGGCGCG
>ERZ1048686.2682-NODE-2682-length-12054-cov-5.193183_pt1 | contig 12054 bp, 12 predicted proteins | sample MGYA00383099_ERZ1048686 | MGnify/ENA primary metagenome ERZ1048686 (study PRJEB29581, sample SAMEA5548369) | metagenome | biome: marine; feature: coastal; material: water | depth 25 m | study: Short-term variability in the microbial, nano- and picoplankton...
ATCACTTGACCAAAGAAGGCTGGAACGATGTTGTACTAGTTGAAAAAGGTGAGTTGACTTCCGGATCAACCTGGCACGCCGCCGGTTTGATTCCGCATTTCATCGGTTCATTGAGCATGGCCAAAATTCATTACTACGGCTCGGAACTTTACAAAATACTGGAAGAAGAAACAGGGCAGTCCACAGGTTGGCACGGCTGCGGTGCAGTACGTTTGGCGGTCAATCAAGATCAAGTCGATTGGTTTCATTATGTGAAAGGTGTTCTAGATAAAATCGGTGCGGAATGTCATTTGTTGGGACCTGATGAAATCAGGGAGGTACACCCGCTCTTGAACACAGACGGCGTTTTGATGGGAGCCTACACTCCCGGAGACGGACACACTGATCCCAGCGGCGTTACTCATGCCATGGCTATCGGCGCCAAAAATCGTGGTGCGGAGATTGTTCGTAATAACAGGGTTACAGACATCAACGCTTTGCCTTCAGGAGAATGGGAAGTAGTTACGGAACAAGGTAATATTGTTTGCGAACACCTGGTCAATGCTGCCGGTTCATTTTGTTCTCAAGTCTCAGAAATGGTCGGTCTTAAATTACCGATGGTCAACATGGTTCATCAATATTTGGTTACGGATAGTATTCCTGAAGTCGCTGCGCTAAAAAAGGAACTTCCTGTTGTACGTGACCCTCGTGCATCCTGTTATTACAGGCAGGAGCAAAGCGGTTTGATTATTGGACCGTACGAAATGCAGGCCGAAGCGTGGGGACTTGATGGTATCGACTGGGGTTTTGATAATGCGCTTTTGCCTCCTGATCTGGAACGGCTCGAACCGCATTTGGAGTTAGCCGCAAAAAGTCTGCCGGTTTTCGAAACTGCCGGAATTAAAAAAGTCGTTAGCGGCCCTATCACACATACTCCGGACGGAAATTTTCTGCTTGGTCCTGCTCCTGGATTACGCAATCACTGGATGTGTTGTGCGGCCAGTATCGGCATAACGCAGGGACCTGGATGCGGAAAATACCTAGCGCAATGGATGGTACATGGTCAAACCGAAATCAACGTGCGTGAAATGGATCCGCGGCGTTACGGAGATTGGGCAAACGGGAAATATACTCTCGACAAATCAATTGACGAATATGAGCACATGTACGCCACTCATTATCCTGGTGAATTCAGGGAGGCGGGGCGTCCGGTACACACGACACCAATTTATGAAAAACTAAAAGAGCAAGGTGCTGTTTTTGCTGAAACTTTTGGCTGGGAACGTGCCAAATGGTTTGACACAAAAGCTGAAGGCGAGCAATACAGTTTTCGACGCAACAACTCATTTGAAGTCGTAGCTGAAGAGTGCAGGGCAGTGCGTGAAAGAGTTGGTTTGCTCGACATGTCATGTTTTGCTAAATATGAAATCTCTGGAGAAGATGCTGAAACTTTTCTGAACCGGATTTGTGCAAATCGTCTTCCAATACGTGACGCCGAAAGTTCCGTAGGAGGCGGAGTAGCTTTGGTTCACATGCTCACAGAGCTAGGCGGTATTGAGTGTGAAGCTACAATTACAAGATTAGAGAAAAACCTGTTTTACGTGCTATCCGCCGCAGTCGCAGAATTACATGATTATGACTGGCTCGATCAACATCTTCTTCCTAACGAAAAGGTCAGCATCAGGAACGTCACCAATGACTACGGAGTCTTAGTGCTTTCCGGCCCGAGGTCGCGGGACGTTCTGGCCAAACTGACTGACGCAAATTTAAGCAATGAAGCTTTCCGCTGGATGCGGGCGAAAAACATCGAAGTTTGCGGAATACCTGTGCGGGCACTCCGCGTTTCTTATGTGGGCGAACTAGGCTGGGAACTGCACCATCCTATAGAAAAAATGAAAACCCTTTACGATGCCCTGATGAAATCCGGAAACGACCACGGTATCAGCAATTTCGGCACTTATGCGATGAATTCACTCCGGATGGAAAAAGCCTACAAAGGCTGGGGCAGTGAGCTGACCACCGAAATTACACCGATGGAAGCAGGCTTGGAACGCTTCGTCGATTTCAGTAAATGCTTTCTCGGTCGCGAAGCCACACTTTCCCGCAAATTACTGGGCGTCACACTAAAGCTGGTTTATGTTTCAGTTGAGACTACTGACTCAGATTGTCTTGGCAACGAACCTGTTTTGGATCCTGAATCCACGGCAACTGGCGGAAAAATAATCGGCATGACCACCAGCGGTGCATACGGACACACAGTCGGCAAGAGCTTGGCCTTTGCCTACGTTCAACCTCAATATACCGAACCCGGCACTGAATTCGATATTCGAATTCTTGGCAAAAACTGTCCTGCAACCGTCCTCAAGGATGCTACGTATGATCCTGATAATTTGAGATTAAGGGATGTTTGAGTTGAAAAGTGCTCAAAGAAACACGGATCACTTTTGATTTGAATGATAAAAAATGAGATGTTGAAAAATAATTATTATCAAGACTTAAAGCAAACCTATCTAAAGGATGGCTTTATCTCTGGTGTCAAGATGCTCGAAGTAGCAGAGGCGACAAGACACCGAAAAGCGATGGAAATCACAGAATCCAAATTTGGACCGTTGCATTACAAATCCAAGGTACACACCATTTTACGGTCTCCACTTCAATTAGCAACACTCCCGGCGGTATTAGATTTAATCGAGGAACTCATAGGACCTGACATCCTGCTCTATAACGTCACCTATATTGTGAAGGAAGCCGGAACTAAGTCTCACGTCAGTTGGCATCAGGATTTAAATTATTGGGGATTGAGCCATGACGATCAAGTTTCCATGTGGTTGGCACTTTCGCCAGCATCTGAGGAAAGCGGTTGTATGCGTATGATCCCAGAAAGCCACGTAAATGGTCGCCAAGTCCATGACTTTACTGAAGATAAGACTAATGTGCTTTTACAGGGTCAAACTGTTAAGGATGTAGATGAGGACAAGGCAGTGATGTGTTCGCTTGAGCCGGGTGAAGCATCTTTCCACCATGGATGGACTTTGCATTCCTCCCTGCCAAATAACAGCAAAGACCGGCGTATCGGCCTGAATGCTCAGTACCTTGCTTCCCACGTGAGCCAAACAAAGGATTATATTGATTCCGCAATGCTTGTTAGAGGCAGAGATATCTACAATCATTTCATGCAGGACATGCCGGCAGAGATGGATCTTGAGCCGGCTGCAGTTGCCCGTCAAGTCGAGTTGGAAACGCGTTATATTGAAATTGCCGGAACTGGGTGAAAAGTAAGAGTCACCTCTTTTTCTCTTTTCTCTGCTTTCCCTCTTTGCTCGAATTATTTTTAGGTATTATGTGTACGTAGATTCTAATTCCTGATTTACAACATTTCTTTGATTAGCCAAAAAAACATCCAGACTTGCCGCCACCTGAGCACCTACCAGAATAACAACCCAGGAAACAAAGACCCAAATGAAGAGTAGAGGGATAATTGCGAGTACACCATAAATCGCTTGATAAACAGGAAAATGAGTGAAGTAAAGGGCAAAAGCGTATTTGGAAAGCTCAAACAAGATTGCCGCGATTAATGCTCCACTCAAGGCACTCCTAAAATGAACACGGGTGTTAGGTACCAACAAATATAGTAACAGAAAACTCAGGAAGGATGCCAGATAAGGCAGTGTGGCTAATAAAAGATTCCTGACGGCTTGCAGTTCGTTTTCTCCAATACCGCTTAAAGAGAGCAGATATGATGAGGTTATGAGACTGATTCCAATCAGCACAGGGCCGAGCGTCAACACCACCAAGTAAATCGAAAAGGAGACGACCAATCGACGGTTCTTTCGTACACGCCAGATGTGGTTCAAAGTGTGGTCTATCGATGAAATCAGTAACAGCGCAACCACTACGAGGACAGCGATACCAACCGGAGTCATCTTGCTTGCGTTTTCTACAAATTTAACAAAGTGCCCCCGAATCTCCTCTCCCAGAGTTGGCACAAAATTATTGAAGACAAAAACCTCCACGTCACCTCGCCATTCCTGAAAAGACGGAAAGAGCGAAAAAACCGAGAACATGACCGCAAACAGCGGTACCATTGAAAGAAGTGTGACGTATGAAAGATATCCAGAGTGGAAGATTATCCTATCCTCCTTAAACTGCTCGTAAAGATATTTGAGATATTTTTTGGTTATTTCAAATGTAGAAGACCAGTCTTTAATCATTTGCTATTCTGTTCTAGTATTATAAGTTGCATTTCCGGACTATTGTAAGAGAAGCTATTCCAATGCTGTACGATAATGCTCAACCTCTTTCGCAGCGGTAGCAAAGATTTATGCCAGTGGAATCTCACGCATAAAAAAAGTAACCAATGGAGGATGGTTTTTCTGTATTACAAATGAACAATATTAGCCTTATTTGTAAATTTTGTCATCGGTCTCCTTTTTCTATTTAGAGTGAAATAATTAAGGGGTTCATTGGTTTCCTTTATGGGCATTTCTAAAAACTATTTTTCAGTTAAAATATCTTGATAATCTGTTTTATTATAGAAGAGTATATTATTCGAAAACAATATTCTGGATTCCGGACAAAGCAATTGAGCTGGACTAATGGCAAACCCTCAGAACATAAGTCTTCCGAGAATATCCGCTGTTTATTTTTTTTGCGGAATGATGACCATCTCTTAGCTTTGTCTACAAGGAACATCCTGAATATATAACATATTTTTCTTTTTCGCACTGTTCATTCAGGATGCCCCAACTAAAGGAACACTCAATTGTCATGAATTCTTTTTATTCTTTCGATTTAACTGAATCACTTTAGCTTTAGCGTCTTTTATTTTATTTAATAAATTTGGTGAGACGTTCCAGCGCATTCCATCATCAGTCATAACTGAGATAGTTTTTGTATTATATTTTGTGATTACACCAAACCTAATCTCATTCCCAATTGGAATAAATGAGATTTTTTCTCCAATACTAAATTCCATCATTTTTGAATGATGCTTCATTTGGGCATTAAAATTTAAACGCTCAACTATTTTATGATTAAGATCGATTAATTCCTTTTCACTTAAATTGTCTATATTAATTCCCATATTTATCACTGCCTTTTTAAATTGTTTTCTTTGATAACATCTAGCTGCAAGTGCTGAAATCTCATTATTTTCAGACGCATATCTCCGTTAGTGGCCTTCCTGATAATAACGTCAAGGATGAGTTGATAGAGGGGAAAACTCAAGAGCATTGCCGAAGCTAAAACGTTTTAAATACCGATAAACAGAGGGCTGAAATGTGCCCCCTCTAGTCAACTCTATCTGCTTGTTAGCCCTAGTGAGTCTATTTGTGTGATGCCACGTATTCACTTAGTACTTCATCTAATTGTGCATGCCATCCTTTTCCTCGAGATTTGAAATACTCAACCACTTGTGGACTCAAACGAATAGAAACAGCCATTTTCGTAGGATCTTTTTGAGGGCCACGTACTCTACGAGGAATTTCAGGGTGAGCTTTAAACACTGGTTGCATTCGAGCTAATATCTCTTCAGAAAGAGGGGGTGAGTTTACTTCATCCCAATCGTTCTGAGACACATGGTCAGGTTTCTCTTTCATAATATTCTCTTTCTCGGTTATTCGCTCTACGTAAGCTTATAATACGAATGTTATCAAAACGGCGTGTATAAATCAGATCGTATAATTGGTTTTTGATGTAGCCTAATGCTACCCACCGGACCTCACTATAATCATGTCGATCATCAATCGTTTCAAAAGCTGTTTCCCATTCAAAGTCTTCTGCTATTGAAAAATCAACTCCGTGTTTGATGAAATTCGCTTGCCGCTTATTCTCATCCCATTCATAATTCATAGTTATATTGTATATACGATTTGTCTTATGTCAACTCTATTATACAGAGAAATAATATTCAGTAGGTAAAATGAGGATGAATAAAGGACCTACCAGTCTTTAAGTGCAACGACAAGGCGATCAATATCATCGAAATTATTGTAGAAATGTACAGCCACCCGAAGATTCCCGTCCCTAGCAGAGCAAATAACTCCTACCTTTTGCAGATGATTTAGTAATTACGCAGGATCTGCATCGTCAAGTGGAATAGCTACAATCGTACTCTGATTTGCTGTTTGTAGCTCAATCGGTCGTTGTCCAATTTCTGCGAGACGATCACTTAAGGCCCGGACTAGATCAATATTCCTGGCATACACGGCATCAACTCCGAACAGGCCAAAGAGTGACAACGCAGCCTCATCTCCGATGGCCGCCAACCAACTTATCGGATTGTCGAAGCACGAGGCAGTTTGTGAGAGCTGCATATTCGGCCCATAGAAGCTTTCGAAAGGTACGGCTCCGGCTTTCCATCCAGCATTTGTCGGAACAATTCTATCTTGTAGGCTTTTACTGATGTAACAATAACCCATGCCCCGAGCAGCATTTAACAGAAACTTGTGATCAGAAGTTGCAAACACATCGATTTTGTCCAGATAAGGAGCGATTGAAAGTGTTCCGTACGTTGTATACAAAATACTCGAAACAGGATTGTGGAATACGCAGCAAACTCCCGATCCGGAATATCGCCTCAAGGCAGAGTGGGCCACTCGTGCCAAGCGGCCGCATAACAACGCGGTCGAAAATTTGGTGATCTTTTGTTCCTTGGTGCTAACCGTGGTCTTTTTGGGAAAGCAGAACGAAATCACCGCTATGGCATCCATGATCTTCTTTATATGCAAGACTGACTCATAGTGTTGTGTACATTGCGGACCTTCCGGCTATCCTGACCCTTGCCTTCTTTGCAGGTTTTTTGGTCCAAATGACACTTGCGTATCAACTACTGTTCGCATAAAATGATCCGCTGAGACAAATTCTAATTTTAAAGCCAGCATAAATTGAAGTAAATCTTGAAAAGTAAAATGACACAAAATAAGCGGTTTTTGCTCGTTTTAAGCTGCGCCTCTCTGTCGATCATGTTTAGCATGGGTGTGCGTCAGGGTATGGGGTTGTTCCTCGAACCAATCACCTTCTCGCTGGGGGTGGATCGTGAAACATTCAGCCTTGCAATCGCGTGGCAGCAACTGATTCTTGCGTTGCCGTTTTTCGGAGTACTGGCGGACGTGCTTGGATTCCGTAAAGTAGCTTTGTTGGGAGGTGTGATCTATGGAGGGGGATTGTGGCTAGCTTCCCAAAGCGAAACCGCCTGGCAACTTTATGCTAACCTCGGAGTTGTTGTAGGAATCGGAATCGGTTTCTCAGGAATGATCGTGGTAATGGGTGCAGTGGGACAGGTAGCTCCACCGGAGCGTCGCAGCACGGCCTTTGGAATTGTCACGGTGGCCTTCTCAATCGGAATGTTCATCATGATCCCTCTGCTTCAGTTCTGGATTGAGAGATACGGTTGGAACAGCGCGTTAGCGACGGCAGGTGGGATGTTAATTGTGGCCTCACTGCTGGCACTCGGCCTTCCGGGTAAGCCTTCTTCTGCGGAAAATAATTCTCCATCGAAATCAGAGCCGGAATTAAGCATGGGTAAAACACTAAGTGGAGCCGGAACTCATTCCGGTTACCTGCTGCTTAATCTAGGATTCTTCGTCTGCGGATTTCATGTAGCTTTCATCGGTACCCACCTGCCCGCTTTTTTGCAGGGAGAGGGAGTTTCCGCCAGTGCTGCTTCCTGGGCTCTGGCGATGATTGGACTTTTCAATATTTTTGGCTCACTTATTTTTGGTCGTTTAGGGGATTCGTTGAGCAAGAAATTGCTGCTCAGTTTGCTCTATGCACTGCGGGTCGTGGTGATCAGCTTGTTTCTTGTGATTCCACTCAGTGACTTCACAGCCATCGTTTTTGGCGCCGCCATCGGCTTTCTCTGGTTGGCAACCGTCCCGCTCACCAGCGGGATTGTTGCACAAGTCTTTGGAACACGATACCTCACCTCTCTCTGGGGGATTGTTTTTTTCAGTCACCAACTTGGTGCATTTTTGGGAATTTGGCTGGGAGGTCGCGTTTATGACTCAACTGGATCCTACACCACAATCTGGTTGGCCGCCATCGCACTCGGAATAGTCGCCGCTGTTGTCCACCTGCCTATCCGTGAACAACCGTGGAACCCAACTGTTCCGGAACCACTGACAGCCACTGTAAAGTGAGGAACAGACAAATAACCCCGTTTGAAGTATAAAATGAAAATAGTTTCAAAACGCCTTGATGCCAATGATATTAACAAGCTAAAAAAAGAAGCTTCCATTTCACTAAAAGTATTCCTTGAAATGTGTAAGGAAGATGGTGTTGTTCCTCAAAAAGTTTATTCGGGAAAATTTAATGTGCGTGTCCCTTCAAATTTACATGCAGAAATTGCGGAGGTGGCAATGGCTGAAGGAAAAAGTTTGAATCAATGGATTTCCGATACTATGGATCAAGCTGTTCATCGCTGAATTCAGCTTAAACGGATTGTTAGAGTACAATTGCTAATTGTAAACGCTGATTTCCACCAAATTATTATCTGGATCCAAAAAGTAGACAGACTCAATTTGACCTACAGCTCCAGACTTAGCAACTGGACCTTCTACAATTTCCACATTCTCGTTCTCCAAATGAACTACTACATCCTTCAAGTTCCAACTAGTAATAAGACACAAACCTCCAGAACCAACTTGGGCTTCGTTTCTAGGCTCTTGCCCTAATGTTTGAAGATTGATTTTTTGGTTCCCAAATTTTAATGCCTTACGCCCTTTAGCAAAGGTAATTTCTTCCATAAGTAAAACACGACGATAAAACTCCACTGAAGATTCAATATCAGAAACCGTCAGAACCACATGATCAATGTGACTTATCATTTTAACTCCTTGTGCACATAACGTGGCGATAAGGGGCCTGCTGGATGAATTGCAAACACCTAGAAATTACATAATTCCCGTTAAAACCAATGAGATAAAACCTAAATTTGCCGAGGCAGGTCCCTTTGATGCGTTTGTTATGCTTTTCACTTAATTTACAATTGATAAGTCAATTACCAACTTACCAATATGCTTCTTTAATTCAAACTGTTGTTGAGCTTCGGCTATTTGTGATATAGCAAAGGTTTTTGAAACTAAGGGTTTGATTTGCTCTGCTTCTATTCGCTTGATTAGATTGCCAAATACCTCTTCACCAAGAACAGTGCAACCAAACAAACTTAGATCCTTCAGGTAAAGAGTTCTTACATCTAATTCGACAAGCGGACCAGCGATAGCTCCTGCTGCAGCATATCTACCAAATGGTTTCAAAACTTCAAGGTGATCTGGCCATTGGCTACCAGCAACCAAGTCGATAACTACATCGACACTGTTTTTGCCAAGTGCTTGAACAATGTTTTCGTTTCTGTCGAGAGTCTTGTTAGCACCAAGGCTTAAGATATCAGCTACTTTTGACTCGCTGGTGATTGCAATGACTTTTGCATCTCGTGCTTTAGTGAGTTGTATTACGGCTGATCCGACACCACCCGATGCACCCGTAACTAAAACAGTATCGGTGGCTGTAACTTTGGCACGTGTAAGCATGTTTTCAGCTGTGGAGTACGAGCAAGGAAATGATGCCAGTCCAACATCACTGAATGAGCTATTGATCTGATAGGCATGTCTGGCAGCTACAACTGTGTATTCCGCAAAGCCACCATCGCACTCTGAACCAAAATACCAGGGTAATTCCAAAGTCGATCCACCAGCTTCACGGATGCATGGTTCTACAAGTACACGCTCATTTAATATTCTTTTATCAACCTGCTCACCAAAAGCAACGACTCTACCGCAAACATCTGCACCTTGAATTCTGGGAAACTGAATTGGACCTCCAGACCAACTCGAATCACCACTATTTCCTTCAGACTTTGAATACCATGCAGTCCGAGTATTAATATCCGTGTTATTTACGCCAGCAGCACTAACTTTAATAAGAACATCACGAGGCCCTATATTGGGAACGGGTATATCATTGCGCAGCACTAACTTATCCAAATCGCCGTGACCTGTTAGTTGGATGCCTGACATGATGTTTGGTATGATTTTCATTAACGACTCCATTTTTGTTTGAGCATAACTTATTATTATCAGGCATAATGCCCGTTAAACCCGCTATTATCCGGTTTATCAGGCATGTTTCTAGACATAAAGCTTAATCAGGCAAATTTCCATGACAAGTTGATAATTACCGTATAATCGAGACTACTGCACAGGAATTTCATAAAAATATATTCTACAATTCTACAATCTGAACTTCAACTAACTGTTCACCTTTTGAGTTGGTTTCAATTTCAGCTGGTTAACAATGAAGATTTAAAAAAGTTGTCATTCCCGCGAAAGCGGGAATCCAGGAACTTGTAAGTGTCTGAAATAATGGATTCCCGCTTTCGCGAGAATGACAAACAAGTGTGCCATTTGGACTTTTTACAGGTTCATCAATATTGAAATAACAAATAATTACTCCAAACCTGAACGATAAAACTCAGTATCTTCTGCTGGAAGCGGAGAATTACCTAAAATTAAATCCGCCGCTTTTTCGGCCAGCATCATCACAGGTGCGTAGATATTTACATCGTGGCTTCTGTCAAAATTATTCTAGGGCACCGGTTGTCATTTGGATGGCCTTTCTTCCAGATTAATTGAGCTGGAAGAAAGGTAAGCTATCAGAACATAAGTCTTCGGAACTTGTGCTTCAACTCACCTGCAAAGTAACATGTTTTCCTGTTCTTTCAAGCATATCAATCAAAGAATCAATCGTGAATTTTGATGATTTACCACGCATTACATCTGAGACTCTAGGGCGTGTAACATGAAGAACATGAGAGGCGTCTTCTTGCTTTAGTTTTTGATCTTTTATCCACTCACTGATAGAGAACATTAACTGTGCTTTAATTTTTAATTTAGTTGCCTCTTGCTCAGAGAACCCCAATTCTTCGAAAATATTACTATCACTTGAGGTAATATGAGTTATGGATGTATCTGTATTGTTCATGATTTCACCTCTTTAAGGATGGCGTTATATCTTGTTTTTGCTAACTCAATATCTTTAGAGCGTGTTTTTTGCGGCTTTTTCTGAAATGAGTGGAGTACAAATATTTTTTCTGCAAATTTTGCTATTTACATAATTCTATAGACAATACCGCTGTCACTTATTCGAATTTCCTTGACTCCTACACCTATTGACTGAAATGGTTTCCAATCTTCGGGATTAAAACCATTTTGGATACGATGTAGCTGATAACCTGTATCTTGCTTTGCTTCTGCGGGAAAATTGAGAAGATCTTTGTAGCTAGAACCTATCCAGTAAATTGGCTTTTCATCGCCCAAATATTTAATGTATTAAATTTAATACAATTTGTCAACGAATCCGTGATTTTCTTTTAAGGCTAACGTCGCAAATCAACGACGGCAAAAAGCTGAGGCGACTTTGGGGCAGAGTGAGGTACGAGCGGCGCTTATTACTGTCCGTGTGTTTGCGATTGTTATGCGATAAGTTGATGATTAGAACTCAGTGATTACGGTTGTACCGATGCCTTGAAACTTATGCATATTTACAAGTGGTTCAATTGACTGCTCCAAACTAATCGTCTGGCCCACAAGGAGTTCGGGTTTTAGCTTACCTGCTTGAATCATAGCCATCATCGCACCGTAGCGATGAGCCTGCATTCCATGACTTCCCAAAATCTCCAGTTCGTCAGCAACTACCTTGCTCATTGGAACAGAGGGAGTACTGTGCTCGCCAAGCATCAAGCCCACTTGAATATGCTTACCGCGTTTGCGGAGACTGAGAACCGAATTGAAACAGGTTTGTGGGTGTCCGAGAGCGTCAAGCGATAAATGGGCTCCACCACCTGTCACATCCTTGACCGCCTCTGCAACATCATCCACGGACGTGGAATCGATTGAGGTAACCGCACCAATCCTTTGTGCGAATTCTAATTTATCTTAAGCAATATCAATTGCTACTACATTGGCTCCCAGTGCATTTGCAATCATGATGGCAGATAGGCCAACGCCGCCGCACCCATGTACAGCTACCCATTCACCTGCCTTAGTCTTTCCTTGATCGGCAACAGCTTGAAAAGATATC
>ERZ1048686.2687-NODE-2687-length-12041-cov-5.315618_pt1 | contig 12041 bp, 12 predicted proteins | sample MGYA00383099_ERZ1048686 | MGnify/ENA primary metagenome ERZ1048686 (study PRJEB29581, sample SAMEA5548369) | metagenome | biome: marine; feature: coastal; material: water | depth 25 m | study: Short-term variability in the microbial, nano- and picoplankton...
ATTTTTTAACAAGTTAATAACCATTTAAAGACAAATAAATATGTTAATTTTAATTTTATGAAGCTGATCATTCTCACTTTTTTTATTACCATCAGTATTTGCACCGAGGCACAAGTCAAGAAAAGGGACCAAGGTGTTTACAAAGGTCTTATTTCTAGCTATGAAATTAATACAGGTCAAAAGCTGATTGAAGTTGATTCAAGTGAGATCTTCATTAGGCTTGAAAAGTCAAGTTTTACATTAAAAATTGATGATGTTGAGTACCAAGGTACATACGAAGTAGAAAAAAGAGAAAAACGAAACTACGTATTAAAAGCAAAAACAGATTACTCTGATATAAAAGAGGAAATTATTCTCTTTGGAAAAGACAAAATAATAAAAAGAAAAGGGATCTTTCCTCAGCCTGATGCTCGCTTAAGAAAGCTTAAGAAGAAGGAAGCTTTATGGTAAATGTACTTCCCTTATTTAAGGTGCTCTGAACGAGTATGGTGCCTTGATGTGACTCAACAATAAGCTTTACATAATACAGTCCTAATCCGTAGCCTTTAACGTCGTGAATGTTTCCCGTTGGAACTCGATAAAACTTTTCGAAAATAGACTTTATATGCTCCTTTTTTATCCCAATCCCCTGGTCTATAAAATGAATAATCAACTCTTTATCGCTCCTACTTGTTGAAATTGTAATATTTGCATTTTTTCCACTGTACTTCAACCCGTTGTCAGTTAAATTATGAATGACATTCGTAATATGCACGGGATCAGCCACAATTTCGTGACTCCCCTCCCCTATTTCGAGGAGAATCTCAGATCCTTCTTTGTTTTCAATGAGTTTAAAGTTCTCACTGAGCTGAACTAAAATTTCTTCGATATTGATTTTTTCTTTATTCAGGACCAATTTATCCTTATCTAGCTTAGCTACATTTAATACGCGCTCTACCTGATGCTCAAGACGTTTGTTTTCATCATATATAATTCCAGCATAACGCTTTATTTTATTAAAATCTTCGCCATTCGGCATACGCAAAAGCATTTCACTTGACAAAGAGATCGTGGAAATAGGCGTCTTTAACTCGTGCGTCATATTATTTATAAAGTCGTTTTTAACTTCTGATAATTTCCTCTGACGAAAGATAATCACAAGACTGTAGGCGAAAAAAACCATTACAAGCAATATAATTACACCTATATATATCCATGGAGAAATAAACTGAACTGGTTGAATGGATTTTGCCTCAACATTCGGAAAAAACACGGTAAAGTAATGCCCATCATTTTTTATTGATAGGTTTTCGGAAGTAATACCGGCGTCATCAAGAGAAATGGGTTCATACGATGATTCTTTCGTGTACTTGATTAAATTTCCATAAACTATTGAATCCGTGAAGCAATCATATATTCCATAAACAAAATCCTGATTTATGTTCTGTTCATAAAACGCCTTCTTAAGCAAGGTTTCAAGATAATATGGTTGTAGCTCTTCATTAATATCGACTTTAAATCGATTGGTTCTAATTTGCTTTACAGCACCATATAGATCTGAGCTATCAGATAAATTGGTATTGATCTTTTCCAATACATTTCGCAATGCCACATGACTTTGTTCTGAAAATTCTTTTAGGTTTAAGCTGTCTTCCTTTTCCTGAATGGCAATATTCTTTACTTGCAATTCCATTGTCTTTCGGACCCAAACACCTTGAATAATCATGATGCCCGCCATAGAAATAACGCCAAGTAATATTAATGTATTTAAAGAATAACGATTCATTAGATTAAATCTTATCCTGTAAAGATATCAAATTGTCAATTAGAAGCCTTGAACGCCGTTTACAGTTGTATACTTCAGTACATTCTTTTTTTCAGGGTGAATTCGAGCAAATGCAGATTGAACGGCCAAGGTCCCCTCATGAAAACCACAAAGGATTAATTTCAATTTATTCTTATAGGTATTCACATCTCCTACCGCATATATCCCTGAAATATTTGTTGAATAATCTTCTGGGTTTACGGTTATGGCATTCTTTTCTATCTCCAAGCCCCAGTTTCCGATTGGACCCAAAGAGGGCTTTAATCCAAAAAGCGGAATGAAATGATCTGTTTCCTCCAACATTTCACCTGTTTTCTGATGTGTGATTTGAATTTTTTCTAGTTTACTGTCACCAACTAAACCGGTAACCTCTGCCTCTGTAATAAGTTTTATATCACCCTTTTCTGCTAGGTCAATTACCTTCTGAACAGAATCCAAATGACCTCTAAAAGAACTGCTGCGATGTACGAGCACCACTTCTTTCGCAATCTTTTTTTCAGCCAAGAAAATGGACCAATCAAGTGCAGAGTCTCCACCTCCTGCTATTACGCATTTTTTACCTCTATACATTTCTGGATCTTTGATGATGTATTCAACACCACAATCTTCGAAATCAGTAATGTTTTGAATAGGTGGTTTTCTTGGCTCGAAAACGCCCAACCCACCAGCTATAATTACTATTGGGGCAGCATGTTTTGTGCCTTTTATCGTGGTAACAACAAATGAGCCATCCTCTTGCTTTTCAATTTCTGTGGCAGCTTCTCCTAGAGTAAACCCAGGTTTAAATGGTTCTGCCTGATCCATTAAATTGTCTATCAATTCTCCTGCAAGAATGGAGGGAAATCCCGGAATGTCGTAAATGGGTTTTTTGGGATAAATTTCGGAACACTGACCACCAGGAATTGGCAAAGAATCAATCAGGTGACACTTCAGCTTCAACAATCCCGCCTCAAAAACGGTAAACAAGCCAACTGGACCGGCTCCTATTATAATAATATCTGTTTTTATCATTTTATCTATTCAAAAGTCCTGCAAAATTAATGAATTCTAACCACCAAACCGAGAAGAATTATTGATTAAACCAACGGCAATCTAAAATATTGGATGTTCTGGTTGGTTTTCTAATATCTTTTCTATTCTTTCCATAATACTCGCATCCATTTGATCCAACACATCGATTGATTTCATGTTTTCTTTAAGTTGACTCATTTTCGAGGCGCCTAATATCACTGTAGAAACATTCTCGTTTTTTAAGCACCAAGCCAAACTCATTACAGGCAGGCTTATATCTAATTCATTGGCAAGCTCATTAAGTGAAGAAACTTTGGACAATTTCTCTTCAGTTAAATTTTTCTCTTTGAGCCATTCTAAACCCTCTACACCTAATCTCGTCCCTTTTGGAAATTTCTTTAAATATTTATCAGTCAAAATTCCACTCGCTAAAGGAGACCAAATGGTGGTCCCAAGTCCGACAGATTTATAAATTTGAGCAAATTCTACTTCCACTTTTTTACGCGCAAACATATTGTACTCAGGTTGCTCAACAACTGGTCCTATAAGGTGGTTTTGCTTGGCAAAAAGATGTGCCTCCATTATTTCTTGGGCACTCCATTCAGAAGTTCCCCAATAAAGAATCTTTCCCTGCATGATCAGCTGGTGCATCGCCCAAACCGTTTCTTCAATTGGCGTAGATTTATCAGGACGGTGACAAAAATAAAGGTCCAAGTAATCGACTTGAAGTCTTTTTATCGCTTGATGACAAGCCTCAAAAACATGTTTACGATTCAATCCTTTTTGAGTTGGCCATTGACCTCCGGTACCAAAAAAAACTTTACTACTGACAATGAAGCTGTCTCTCGACCAGCCACTTTTATTCAAGATTTTTCCCATCACTTTTTCACTCTTCCCTCTTGCATAGATTTCAGCATTATCAAAAAAGTTTACTCCATTATCATAGGCATAATGCATTAGCTTTTCAGATACCTTATCGTCTATTAATTTTCCAAAAGTCAACCAGGAACCTAACGATAACCTGCTTACTTTTAAGCCTGATTTTCCAAGATTTTTATATTCCATAATTTGTGTGTTTTTTAATAATTTATCGAATCACCCTCAATGTTTTTCTTTTTTGGTAGTTCTTAATTATCCCATTAGCAATCACCACCAGAATGATTAATAGGGATCCTATATAAAAATTAGAGCCAAGCTGTTCATGCTCCTTTAAGATGAAAATAGCGAGTATAATGGTGTAAACTGGCTCAAGATTAATGCTCAAAGAAACCGTAAACGCTCCTAATTTTTTGACAATATCAATAGTGACTAGAAAAGCAAAAGAAGTACAAACTACCGCTAAAAACAATAACCAATAGAAATCTGACATTGTCATTGAAAACATGGATATATTAATGTTGTTGGTCATGGCCAAATAAATCGTTAACCCGACAAAACCGATAGCTAGCTCATACATGCTGATATGAGTTGAAGGCACATCTTCCACTAATTTGGCATTGCTTACCGCGAAAAACCCTGCAAGAAAAGCAGAGATTAAACCCATTAAAACTGCCCAATATTCTTGGCTAGAAAAGTCTCCTGAAACAAAATATATCCCTGCAACAACAATCAAACCTAGAGAAAACTCAAGCCATGAAAATCTTTTTTTCATGATAAGCGGCTCAAGCCATGCTACATGCAATGTAGTTGTAGACAAACAAAGAATACCCAAGGAAGCTGTAGACCATTGGATAGAGGTGTAAAAAGTAACCCAATGCGCTGCGACAACTAGGCCCACCAGAGCTACCTTACCAAGATGCCTCTTGTCAATGGATAATTTCGACTTTACAAATAAGAGATACAACAATATGACAAAAGAAGCAATTCCTACCCTGTACCAAACGATGTAAAGAGCGTCTAAATGAATCAGTTTTCCCAAAATACCAGTGAAACCCCAAAGGAAAATGATAAAGTGTAAAAGAAAATGGTACTTGTACTTGAAAAACACCAGTTATTTCATTTTTTTCCATTGTGCGATTGATTTCTCATTCATGCGCACATAATCGTCGTTACCTTTAGATGCCGCCGTTTTCATGGAAATTTGAGCTGTTTCTATTGCTTTGGAATAATCACCGTTCCATGCTAAGATTTCTGCTTGCATTTTGGTCATCCAATAAGCTGAAGCACCACGAATTTCAACAGCTGCGTTGATCCATTCCAATGCTTTCTTTTTATCTAATTCATTGGTGTAGTAATACTTTGCTGAACTGTAGTAATCGTTCGCAGATGGGCCACCCATTACTTTGGCTATACTTTCCTCAACTTTTGTTCTGGTATCTATACTAAAGGGCATTTCGACTTTCACTCGATCCCAACTTATGGATAAAACGGCACCATCTGTTTTGATATTGTCAATTGAAATACTCAATGTTTCCAGGCTCTTTTTTAGAGATTCTATTGTCGGATTGAGCGACACTACAACCTTGGATTCCTCCCACTCATCAGGTGTTCCCCAGTTGGAATATTCAGCATAAAACACAACATTCCAAGTTTGTTTTTGAGGCATGGCAAAAATGGCATACGTACCCTTTTTAAGGGTATCATTACCAAAATATAAATCATCAGAAGTTGTAAATGTCGAGTTTTTATTTGCACCTAATCGCCACATTTGATCATAAGCCACAACATTTCCAAATACCTGACGCCCCCTTTTGGACGGACGAGAATAAGTGATTTCAAGTTCAGTCAAGCCAACATTTTGCTTAATCGTAGTTAACGGACTTAATGGTGGTGTTTCTACTTGAGCAGTTATCGTAAATTCATATGCGAAAAATGAAATAAAGAGAATAATAAGGGTTTTAAAATATTTAAACATGATTTTTTTGTTTTAAAACGATTAAAAGAATAAAAATGTTCAACAAAAATAATCGGATAAGTAGAGATATCAACAATTGATTGGTGTTAAAATCATTTTTGAATTCATAACGCTTTTGAGAATATGCTATATTTACTTATGTAGCCCTTTAAACATGGAGAATTTTAAGGAAAATAGAAAAGAATTAGATGAAGAATTAGAGCGTTTTATTGCTTTACTTAATCAGCTTCTTCCACACTATCATTTTCTATTAAAAAAAACGGACCTAAATGAAGAAGAACTCAATAAACTCGGTGAGATTGAGCACTATTTGATTGGGGTTAATTCAAAAATAATGGAGATTAAAGGTAAACTTGAACAAGATCTTTTTGGTCAATCATTAGATACTTATTACAAGCTAAAAACAAGTGCCTACGAAGGAGATCCTCAATCCAAGCTAAAACTTGAAAAAATGAGAGACACATTTGCGGATGCGTTAAATTCGGGTGACCTCATCAATTACAACTAATTAATATCTTCTAAACTTTATACTACTTTTGCAGTATGCGCTCAAAGGAAAATTCGGGAGTTCTTGTCATTGGAGGTGGTAGCTGGGCAACCGCCTTATCCAAACTGATCAGTGAAAACACAAATGAACTCATGTGGTGGATGAGAAATGAGGAATCCATTTCTCATATTAAAAAGTATGCACATAACCCCAATTATCTTCAATCCGCATCTTTCGATGTTTCAAATATAGAATTAAGCTCAAATCTTACGGAGCTGATTACAAACGCTGATATTATTATCATCGCCATTCCTTCTGCATTTATTAATGAAACCTTCAAAGCACTTCCAAAAGACATATTGAAGAATAAAATCATTTTTTCTGCTGTCAAAGGGATGATACCTGAATACAATATGATTCCGGCAAGGTATTTTCATAAACAATTTGATGTCCCCTATGAGAATATAGGTATCATATGTGGTCCATGTCATGCAGAAGAAATCGCAATGGAGAGACTGTCTTACCTTACGGTAGCTTGTTCAGACCAAGAAAAAGCGAATCGAATTGCTGATTGCCTGTCTTGTAGATACGTGAAAACAGCCATTTCGGATGATTTATTTGGAACTGAGTTTTCAGCGATTTTAAAAAATGTTTATGCCTTGGCTGCAGGCATCACATCCGGACTCGGCTATGGAGATAATTTTCAGTCGGTTTTGATTTCCAATTCCATTCGTGAAATAGAAAAATTTATTGATGCTGTCCATCCCATTCATAGAGACACTAAAACAAGTGCTTACCTGGGGGACCTTCTTGTAACCGCTTATTCTAAATTTTCCAGGAATCGTTCTTTCGGCTTTATGATTGGCAAAGGTTATTCAATTAAAACAGCTCAGATGGAAATGAATATGATTGCTGAAGGATATTATGCAGTTAAATCTTTGTCCATCGTAAAAGATGAGTTTAAAATTGAGATGCCTATTTTAGAATGTGTCTATTCTATTCTATACCAAAATGCAAGACCTCGAAAAACCATACAAGACCTGACAGATGTTCTTGACTAATAGCTTTTAAAATGAACTCGGCAATACATGTTTTTAAATTCGGTGGTGCATCAGTCAAAGATGCCAAGGCAGTATTAAATGTTGTTGAACTCATTCAAAAACATGACCAATCCAATTTAGTTGTAGTGGTTTCGGCTATGGGCAAAACGACCAACAAGCTCGAAGATATTTTCAATTCATTTATTAAAAAAGACAAAGAGGCTTATTTAAAAAGCACAAAGGAATTAAAGACTTTTCATACAAACATCATTCAAGATCTCTTTGAAGGAGATTCTCTGGAACAGATCAATGAAATCATAAATGCTCTGTTTCACAAAATCTCAAGTTTTTACGAGCATCATGAAAATGAAAACCAGAGCTATTTGTACGACCAACTTATTCCTTATGGTGAAATGCTTTCAAGTAAAATAATACAACACTGTTTAGAGAAATCAGGTGTAAAAAGTTCGTGGTTAGACGCCCGGAAGTGTATCAAAACAGACAGTAATTACCAAAATGCAAATGTAGATTGGAATCTAACTGAGAAGGAGATAAATGAGCGTTTAAATCAACTATACTCAATCGGCCGAGTCGTTGTTTCTCAGGGTTTTGTTGGAAGCAATAGCAATGAAGATTCTACCACCTTAGGCAGAGAAGGATCCGATTATTCAGCAGGTATTTTTGCCTATGCCTCCGATGCAAAAGAGGTAATCATCTGGAAAGATGTTCCAGGGATGCTTAATGCTGATCCGAAGTATTTTGAGGACACCATTAAATTAGAACAGATTTCATTTAAAGAAGCCATTGAGCTTTCATACTACGGAGCCAGTGTCATTCACCCAAAAACCATAAAACCGCTTCAAAACAAGAACATTCCGCTTTATGTCAAGTCCTTTATACATCCTGAACAAAAAGGAACCATCATTCAAAAGCGAACTGAAAATGATGATGCCATTCCCTCATTTATTTTTAAAAAGAACCAGGTGTTATTTTCCATTATGCCTAAAGATTTTTCCTTTTTGATTGAAGAGAACCTAAGTGATATTTTCTTAAAGCTTTCGCGAATAAATGCACACATTAACATCATGCAGAATTCGGCTTTGAGTTTTTCATTTTTAATGGATGATAAAATGGAAATTGTATCTCAAGTAAAAGCTGCTTTAGAAAGTTCCTTCATTGTTAAGTACAACACAGATCTAGAACTTGTAACCATAAGACATTATGATCAACAAACCATTGACTTTGTCACCAATGGAAAAGAAATCCTTTTAGAGCAAAAAACAAGGTCCACAGCGAGATTTGTTATGGGATTAAATGAAATAAATACCTTTAAAGAGGTATAGGTAAATTGAAAGATCAAGGTTATTTTTGTAGGTCATGAATGTCAGGCTATCGGATTGTAAAATTGGAGAGGAAGTAGAAGTCTCTAAAATCGAAGATGGGAATATCGCACCAAAATTGATAGAAATGGGTTTGACTGAAAAACTCATCACCCAAATTGTTTTGGTTGCACCACTTGGAGACCCTATAGCCATAGACATCAATGGATTTATTTTATCTATTCGAAAAGCAGAAGCACATCAAGTATTGGTTAAGAAAATTAAACCCTAGACCTTATCGCTTATGAAAATTGCGCTACTCGGAAATCCAAATACAGGTAAAAGCTCAGTCTTTAATCTGCTTACGGGAATGCGTCAAAAAGTAGGTAACTTTCCCGGTGTCACGGTAGAAAAAAAAACAGGGGTATTTTATGATGGTAATCAATCCGTTGAAATCATAGATTTTCCTGGAACATACAGTCTTAATCCAAGAAGTCTTGACGAAGAAGAGGTTTCAAAAGTATTAAAGGACGAGAACAATACAGATTATCCAGATCTTATCCTGGCGGTGATTGATTCCTCTAGGATTGAAAATAACCTATTTCTATTTACACAGCTATATGATCTTGGCCTTCCAATGGTTTTGGTACTCAACATGTGGGACCTTGCAAAAAAACAAGGCGTAAATATCGACCTTGATAAGCTGCAAAAGTCTTTTCCTGACGTTACAATTATAACAACCAATGCTAGAGTTGGGATAGGCAAAGACAGAATCATTGAAGCAATCAGAACACCTAAAAAGAGAAATAACACACGATTCATTAAAAAGGAGGAAAATCCTGAAGAAAATACTCCCAATTTCGAGAGAAAAATAGTTGAGCTTCGGAAGAAGAGAATTCAGGAATTGACGTCCTCTTTTGTCAAAAAAGAAAAAACCCAAAAAACAAGCCGGCTTGATTTATTATTTGTTCACCCTCTTTGGGGATATCTGTTTTTCTTAATGGTTTTAATGGTGATTTTCCAATTTATATTTTCCTTTGCCAGCTATCCAATGAATTGGATAGAAAGCAGCTTCTTATCCTTGTCTGAATTTACGGCAAACACATTCCCCTCAGGAATCATCAATGACCTCATTAGCCAAGGTATTGTTCCTGGTATTGGAGGTGTATTTATATTCATTCCCCAAATTGCCTTACTCTTTTTCTTTATTGCCATTCTCGAAGAAACAGGATACTTATCGCGCGTTGTTTTTATCATGGATAGAATCATGAGACCTCTTGGGCTCAATGGGAAAAGTATAGTTCCATTAATCTCTAGTTTGGCCTGTGCGATACCAGGAGTGATGTCTACCCGGACCATTTCCAACTGGAAAGAGCGTCTAATCACCATCTTAATTGCTCCATTAATGAGCTGTAGTGCACGAATTCCTGTTTATACCTTATTGATTGCCTTGGTGATTCCCCAAGGTTATGTGATGGGTTTTATAAATATACAAGGACTGGTATTGTTTGGACTGTACCTTCTTGGAATTATTGGCGCCTTAGTTACTGCTTTTGTTCTTAAACTCATCATAAAAAACAAGTCCAAGGGGTTTCTTTTGCTTGAATTACCCAATTTAAAACCTCCTGTATGGAGAAATGTGGGTTTCACCGTTATAGAAAAGGTTAAAATATTTGTTTTTGATGCGGGTAAAATCATTCTGGCTATTTCTATAATCTTGTGGTTTATGGCATCTTATGGCCCTGGCGATACCATTGAAAAATCCAGCCAAAGCTTAATGAAAAGTGAAAATTACCAACAGTCTACTAATGACGAACAGCAAAGCTTGAAATCATCAGTAATGCTTGAAAATTCGTATATCGGGAATTTGGGTAAATTCATTGAACCTGTAATTGAACCATTGGGTTATGACTGGAAAATGGGAATCTCATTAATTACTTCATTTGCTGCAAGAGAAGTTTTTGTAGGTTCTTTAAGCACGATATATGCTGTTCACGATGAAAGAGAGGAAAAACAAAAGCTTAGGAAAACCATGAAAAACGAAAAACGAAAAGATGGCACACCAACCTACACCTTGGCAGCAGGAATGTCATTAATGGTCTTTTACGTTTTTGCCATGCAGTGCATGTCCACTGTCGCCGTTGTCAAAAGAGAAACTCGATCATGGAAATGGCCAATTATTCAAATTGCATTTATGGGTATAATGGCTTATGCCTTCGCTCTGCTTACCTTTTTGATATTATCGTAATATGCGCTAACTTTAATCTATGTTCCAACAAATTGCCCTATTTCTAATTCTTTTTGCCGCTGTTTTTTATCTGATCAGACGGTCATACTTAAAGTATGTCAAGAACAAAAAATCATGTGAAAGCTGTGCCTTTCATTCAGATCCAAAAACAAGCTGATTCCCGTATGCCTCGGTTTTAAAAGGCTTCATAATGGAAAAATAAAGATGTATCTTTAGCCCTACGTTATGCACAATCCGCCCTGTAACTCGAGAGAAAATCATTAAACTACAAATACATAATAATTAAACACTGATAAGAACATTTGTCAGAATTCATACCATGAACTATTAAAGATGAGGACTCCAATAAAAAACAAAAGCTTAATCTCAGTTACAGTATCGACTTTCCTTAGAAATAAATATATTAGATTCATGATTCGTTCTCTTTTATTTTTTGGTTCAATATTAGTATTGAATTCTTGTAGCAATGTAAATTTTGTTGTTAAAATGCATAACAACTTGACGAATGAATTTAAAAACAATGGGACTAGTACTTATACTGCCGAAGAAATGACCAACTATGGAGGAGATAGTGTTAAGTGTCAATTCAGTAACAATATTAATCGAATTAATGCATTAGTCCCGTTTGATGCAATGTCGAAGGGCAGTTGTAGATATGTCGTGAACTTTGAATATTATACTAGACTGAGGAAATATGTAAAAGAACATAATCCGAGTCAATATTCTAAGCTTCAAATAATAGACGAAATGGAGTTTGAAAAAATAGATTCATATTTCGACTCATTACACTTAAATAAAATTCAAAAAAACTCGAATTAAATGTGCATAACATCGCCTCATGTTACACCAGAATAATTATATCAGATTTTCTCCCTTAGTGTTTATATTTTTTGTGTTTACATTTTTCTCGAATTTATATGCCCAATCGACTGATAATAGTTGTAATTGGAATAGAATTCAAGAATTAGGTGAAGTATTTCAGGATACAATAAGTCCAAAATCTCTTATTGAAGAGGATTCAAACAGTCCTAACTTTGGAAAATTAAACGTAACAAGAAGCCAGATTCCCTATATATTATGTACAGAAGTTTTTGCCAAATGTTTAAAAGGAAAATCACCATTATTCTTTACGGAATTACTTGGTTATACCAAACTAAAAAAAATCACAACCGTACATAATAAACCTGGTTTTCAACTAGAGTATGTAATGAACTTCTACGATCAAAATGGTAAACAACTAGACCCTATGCCTTCAAGTTTCCGAATTCAATTTGACTC
>ERZ1048686.2694-NODE-2694-length-12021-cov-4.599699_pt1 | contig 12021 bp, 9 predicted proteins | sample MGYA00383099_ERZ1048686 | MGnify/ENA primary metagenome ERZ1048686 (study PRJEB29581, sample SAMEA5548369) | metagenome | biome: marine; feature: coastal; material: water | depth 25 m | study: Short-term variability in the microbial, nano- and picoplankton...
AATCTTGGTGAAAGATTTCACTTAATTTTCTCAGTTCAAGATGAATAGATGACTGTAACGAACCTAAAAAAATATTTCCTTTGATAAATAATGTTTCTTCCTGTGATCGGTTTTTTAATGAAAATTGTTTAATTTCAATTACTGGACCCACTTTTTCTTCTTTTAAAAAAACAGCTGAAGAAAACTTGATTTTATTGATTAAAAAAAGGGCCTTATTTATGGCGCCAGATGGATTGAGAGAGATTGACAGGTCTTTAATTTCTAAAATATTGGAACCTTTTGCCCAGATTTCTGCTTTCCCACATTCTAGCACAGAAAATCCAATGATTTCGGGTCTTTCTAATTTTACAAGGATATCATTTGGCAAAAAAGAATTTACCACAATTTCTGCAAATTTACTTGGGAATGGTATCCGTTGCGAACCGGTCAAAAGAAAAAACATTTGTGCGAGTAAACAGATGAATAGAAGCAAATTTACTTTGTTTCTCACTTTATAAAGGGAGGCATATGCACGCACAGGCTTCATGTAGAAGCTTGTGGCTTTAAGGTTCAAGAGGTTTTGAACTCAACCCCTTTGATAATTCATCAATCACTGATATCGGTAAATTGCAGACAAGTCCAAGCTCTGGGGACCCCGCAAACCATTTCGTGGCCCCGTACCGGTCAGTTAAATTAAAAAGGATCGAATTAACACCATTTTCGGCATTGTTCTGGAATTCAACTGAATATTTCCACGGTAGCCAATCTCCCTCCACCCATACGCCTTCATCGTTATATGAAAGTTCAATGAATGAATCAGCCTTGAACTCCATGATTCTATCATATGCTTCTCCATCCATTTCGTAAGAGAAAACATGAAGATTTTCTTTTTCTGTAATAGAATTTAGGACCACGCGATTCGGAATGAACTGATCAGGTAAAAGCTCGCGGTTTTTAAAATTAATGGCTCGCGTGGCTATAAGTTTATTCCATTGCGTGTTAACCAAACAAATCAATGCCTGTTCTGCAACGTAGGTATTCCATAAGGAGGACTCTACATTAGATTTACTGATCAATAAATTTTGACGGGTTGTATCCATTTGCTCGATCTCGAGTTTAAATTGAGGATGCTCAAAACCATGCATATGTAAAGCTGACTGATCTGGGCTAAAAAGAATAAAGTCCTTTACTTCGACCATGTTTAAATTGTGGATTAATTCTACAATAACAGAAAGATCAGCCTGGAAAGTGAAAGAGTCGGTTCCATTGTCTTCTAAGCCAACCCAAGAATTCAAGTCGTTTTTCCGAAGAGTCAGTGAGCGATTGCCCTCGACCATTCTAAGCCTTTTTACTTGATCAATTTCCAGGTTAAATAATCTTTTTTCACGCAGTTTTGTTGATAGAGTTTGAAAAATTTCTGCGTATGATGCCTGTACTCGGAAGGCTTGTGTTTTGCCTGAAAATAAAGCATGCAATTCAGTGTCGTCGCCTGAAGAAGATTGATAAAGTGTCAGGGTATGAGTTTTTCCCATTGCCTGGAGAGAAATATCGAAAAGTTTAGACAAGTTCTGATCGTCTTTAATCTCGGAAAACCCAATTAGTTTTTTAGAAACAATTTTATGAAGCAGTAAAGAAACTTCTTCATTGTTAGCAGGTCCATTGATCGGTGATGAAAACTCCCAAGTGTCCCTCAGCTTGGTAAAAGCAGTTACAATATTTTTTTCATCAGGTTTAAATTCAACAACTTTCAGTGCTTCAACTGCATACAAGGGGGTATTCCAAAAAGTAAGCGTCGTCCAATCAACTGTGGTCCGGTTTAACAGATCTTCAATTTGGCGTGGTGCTCGCCAAATTCCCTTTCCCTCAGAATTTTCGATCATTAAAAAACGGCTGCTTTGATCCCTAGTCAGGTCACCTAAAGTAAAACTTAAGGTTTTGCTCCCAGCTGATAATTGAAGTGAGGAAGAATTCGTATCAAAACCATAGTCTTGTTCAATTTCTCCCTTACTGGTAAGCTCGTCGACTGAACATATAAAAGTGGGCTCCAAATGTGAGATTTTAGAAATCAGGTTTGCCAATGTGATCGGTTCTACAGACCAGGAAACGGGTTGAGTAAGAAACCATTCCATCTGATTTTTTTTCAGGATAATTTCTTGGCCTCTGAATGGTTGTCTAATTGCAATCTCATTCATGTTGGCAATCATTTCAGACAGATTTCCGTCAATATTGCCAACGGATGAGGGCTCATCGTCCAAATTTAATATAATGAATACGGCCAACAAAACATTTGCCGCAAGAAGTAGAAAAGTTCGATTTTTGATCATTTTTTCATAATTCCTTTCTTAACCAACTCACAAAAACTCCACCAAATAGAACCATAAGCGGTACGCTGGCAAAGTAATAAAAAAGAAGTTCAAACTCATTTTTCGACATCGAAACACTGTAAGATTGTAAAATTCTTGGAGGTACATCCAACATTTCATTATTTTCACCCATCCAGTAAACGATATTGCGGGCAAGTGCCTGGTTTCCTGCGCCAGATCGAAGTTTTTCATTAGATAATATTTTCGAAGAGCCAAGAACCATTAATTTACCTGCCGCAGTTAAGCCTGCTTGAGACGCCTGTTTAGGATTGGGCTGCGAAACTGAAAGTACAGGTACTGGCCCGGCTAAATCTAGCAGGGTATTTTTTTCAGGAGGAAATGATCTTTCAGTCCAACTTGAAAGAGCCCAGGAATCTCGAGATGAAAAAATTAACTCTTGTCCCATAAAGGGGGACTGTGCGGAATTTTCTATTTCCACGGGTCTGCAACGATCTGCTAAAATTGAAAAACCCTCGTTCATCAAGTTTTTAACAACTGGGTGGGAAGCTTCTCTTTGGTAAGTCCTTAAAAAATAGGCACCAGAAAAGAGGTCAAAGTTTTCCCGCTTAGGGTCAAAAACTAACATATCATGACATCTTATTCCCCATTCTTTAAGTAAGGGGCGTAAGCCAAGAGCAGGACGATCGCTCAGTGCCATTTCCTCGACTGGGTCTAGAGCCAATAACACTCGACCCCGGTTTTGATTTAAGAAATTTCGAAGAAGCTTAACTTCTTTATCTTGGAAGATGGCTTTGGGCCCAGAAATGACCAGGGCAAGTGCATCATTAGGCATTCTTTCGATTGTTCCCAAGTCGAGTGTAGCTACTTTTATATTCCTGTCCTCCATCAGTCCCCTTAACACCGAGTTTCCTTCCCTTGGGTCGAGGTCTTGTGGACTTGATTCGCCGTGACCTCTTGTGAAATATACCACTCTACGTTCCATGGCAGGGCTGGCCAAGTCCAAGATATAGCGCATGAGAGTTTCCTCTCCTCTAAATTTGCCCGGTTCCATGACTCCATTCTTTACCTCTTTCCAGTCGGAATAAAAGCCCGCTTCCCAAATGGCTTGCCGAGCAAGGGACTCGGTTGAGCGAAACGCTTGACTGGAATCATATGGATTACTTCCTTTTTCTTCTTTGTATCTAAAGATAACACGAGTTCCATTTTGTGGAGAAGCGGCAAGTACGAGGTTTGGCTGAGTTATTTTGTAACGGTCCAAAATATTGTCACGGGATGGAGGAGTGTGAACATCCATGCGGTGGACTCTAATCGGGAAGGGGGTGTCAGCTCTCTCGAAAGCGTCCAAAAGCAAGTCAAGGTCATGAGTAAACCGTTGAATTATCTTAGGCATGCTGGCCTTTTCCGGCAAAGTAATGATAAGATCAACCGGTTGGTCCATTTTATTTAAAAGAGCAAGGCTTTCCCTAGAAAGGCTGTACTTCTTGTTGGGGCTTAGGTCGATTTGAGTATCTATACCAGAGACAAGAAAATTAAATCCAAATGATAGGCTAAAGAGCAAGGCTACTACAATCCAAAGGTCGAGCCTGCGATTTCTTTTAGCGTGTTTAAAATCCATGACCTAGTGCTTGAGTCTCTCAACTTGCAAGGCGGATAATCCGAGGAATAAAAAGGTGAGTACGGCTTGATGCAGTAGGGTCGAGAGATCAATAATCCCAACTGCAAAATGCTGAGCCTTGTTTAATCCCTGATTTAGAGAGCCTAACCCAACTTGAAGAAATTGGCTTAAGTCAGATGGGGAAGAGATATTTTGGTGTTCTCCAAAAGTAAAAGCCATGACTGCTAGGTATAAAGTAAGCAGAGTGAATGTAAGCATGCCGGCAACCATTTGATTTTTGGTTAGACAACTTGCGAAAATTCCAACCGCGGTAAAACTAGCCCCAAAGATGGCCAAAAAAGCACATCCGCCAATCCAGTGCTCAAACACGTTAAAACCCAAGCTTACTGCTTGCTCAGGAAATCCGTACCATAGAAGAAGTGGGAAGCAGAGTGCGAGAGCACAAATAATGAGGAAGAAAAAGAGGGCAGCCGTCCATTTCCCAAGCACCAAACCAAAGGAACCAACAGGAGCGGACATTAGGGTTTCAAGAGTGCCCAACCTTCTTTCTTCAGCAAATGATCGCATGGTAAGAAATGGAACAAGTGCAGGTGCCCCAAAGGTCAACCCAACGACTAAGGATGAAAGGGGAGGAAGAATCCATGCAGTATTGGTAAACCCTTCAATGAAAAAGCGAAAACCAATGCCTAGCAGGGAGAGAAAATAAAAGCTGGCAACATAGGTTGATGGAGATATGAAAAGCCCAAAAAGCTCGTGTTTTAATATGTGCCAATAACCGTTCATGAGGTTTTTGGCTTTTGAGGATTAGTCTTAGCAGGGCGGTTTTTCTTTCCTCGACCTAAATAATCTTGCACTTCCCAATTTTTCTTGGTCGCCCGCAGGAAAATGGTCTCCAAATCAGGTCTAGAGATTTGAAACTCTGAAATACTTAGCTCTTCATTTTTTATTAGTGCCCGTAATATTTCTTCCGCTTTTTCTTCTCCCTTGTTGGTCGAAAAGGTAAATCTGCGCTTGGATAAAACTTCTACAGGATCATCGTATAAAAGTTCGCAGCTTTGATCGATCCGCCGGATAGCTTTTTGCAAGTCAATTTTGCTATCGGAGGAAACAATTTCAAAAACTGTTTTATTGATAAACATTTTTTGTAAATCATTCATGGTTCCTTCTGCGACAATTTGTCCGTGACTTAAAATGATCATACGATCACAGCAGGCTTCTACCTCTGAGAGTATATGACTGGAAAGAAGGAACGACACATCTCCGCGAAGTCTTTCCATCATTTTTCGGGTAATGGCAGATTGTCTTGGGTCTAAACCGATCGTTGGTTCATCCAAAATAACCAATCTCGGTTCTGCCAAAAGGGCGTCGGCAATTCCCACTCTTTGACGATAGCCCTTTGACAGATTGCCAATTTTTCGTTCTGCAATCCGCCTCTCTAAATCGCAGGCATCTAAGGCTAAGCGAATTCTTTCCCGCTTTCTACTGCCTTCAAGCCCCTTTAAGTTTGCACGAAAATTAAGGTATTCAACAACCCTCAGTTCTTCTGGTAATGGGTTGTTTTCGGCGAGGAAACCAATGTGTTTACGAACCTCTCCTTCCTCTTCCGCGAGGTCAACACCGCAAACCTTTGCCTCACCGGAGTCTGCAGGAATTAGACCTGAAAGTATTCGAAGGGTTGTACTTTTTCCTGCTCCGTTAGGACCTAGGAATCCAACAATTTCTCCTTTGCCGATGGAAAAACTTATCCCCTTAAGGGCCTGAACCAAGCCGTAGCGTTTGCGTAGATTGATTACATCTACTATTGGCAAGGGTTTTGATTCGGCACTCATGTTATGTTGGAAACATATTAAACTTGTTGGTTGGCGAACGCCAAGCCAAGTCCTTCCAAAGTAAGATATGGACAAATCGAACTCCCTTGAATTTGAAAGTGATTGGACTCACCACCTGTTTGAATCAACGATTTGATTTTTCCATGTTTCTGCTCCAATTGCTCTTCAAGTGCATTGAGGATACCCTGTAACATTGCCGGGTAGCCGAAATTCAAGCCACTTTGTATTGCCCCACATGTGCTTTTTCCAATTGGGTCAACGAGGTTTTTGTCAGGGGAAAGCCTAAGGGTGGGCAATAAGGCGGTATTGTTTCCTAAAAAATCGAGCATTCCCTGAGGTCCAGGTATAATTACTCCACCCACATAGCCTCCGTTTGCCGTCACTACATCAAAGGTCGTGGCAGTACCTAAGTCGATGACCACCGCTGGTAAATCAAAATTTTGATAAACTGCGATGGCGTTAGCAATCCGATCGGCACCAATCTCTTCAGGTTTAGGATATCCAATGGGGAGAATCGATTGGGTACTAGCAGTTAGGCTGTAAGGAGAAAGCTTTCTTGATACAAGAGCTTTTAGCAGCGACGATTCTGCGTTAGGGACGACCGAACAATAAGCAATACCGTCTTTCTGTGACCATTCATTTAGCCATGGTTGCTCCGAATTAACAAAAGTATGAGTAGGAATTATCCGTTCTTTACTAATTTTACCATTTTTCCAAATTCCAATCTTACAAGTTGTATTTCCCAGATCAAGGCAGAGGAGAGATTCATTTAAATATCTCATAAAAGTAATGAAACCTCACCAGCATGAGCAACTCGGTCTCTGCCATTTCGTAATTTCAGGCGTAAGCCACCTGAATGATCAATTCCATCAGCCCGACCAGTGTAAGTTTCCTTGCCACTTTGAACTTTAATTTTTTTACCCTTTAGGTAATCCATTTTTTCCCACTCTTTTAAAAGTTTTGTATCAGCATCTTTGCCCAAACATTCTTTACTTGCTACGAGACAGGTCTTTATCAGCTTGGCTGCTAATTCATGGAGCCTCCAACTTATTCCGCTTGCTGCGAGTAAAGAGGTCGAAGAATCACGAATGTCTTTGGGGAAATCTCCGAGCTTGGAGTTTACATTTAGACCAAAGCCGAAAACCATTGATCTTACCTGATCACAATCGATTGAGGCTTCGGTAAGCATGCCTCCCAATTTTTTATTGTCACAGATCAGGTCATTTGGCCATTTAACGAGCAGGTTTTGAATCCCTGTAAAATCTTTGAGGTATTTTCCAATGGATATTCCCTGCCATAGTGTAAAGTTGCGAAATTTGACTAATTCCACATTAGGTCTGAGTGCTATGCTAAGGTAGAGGTTTCCACCTTTCGGGCTATGCCAAGTTCTGCCCATTCTTCCACGTCCTGAATCTTGCTGGTGACTAAGTACGGCAAAAGGAGTTTCGGTTCCCTCGGCTAATAATCTTTCCGCTTCTGAGTTTGTACTATCGGTTTTTTGTAGAAGGTAAAAGGGACAATCCGTCTTGCATTCCTTTAACCAAGCTTCCAATAAGGGTGAAACCAATAAGTCTGGCTCCCCTGCAAGGCGATAGCCACGATTTTGGCTTGCTTCAATGGATAGACCAGCTTTGCGCAGTTTATCCACATGTGCCCAAACACCCACCCTTGACATTTTCAACTTTTCGGCGAGATGATTGCCAGAGACATAATGCGGGGAAGCTTGCAACAGGCAGCGCAAAACATAAACATCTGGATTCTCTCGTTTTCGCACACGACCTTGTTTCAACTTAGGGGTGTAAGTTTTTTTAATTCCTTTTGGGTACTTGGCCATTTAGTTAATCCAGTCTAATCCAATGTCTACCCACTTGGCTGAATGAACCGGAGCACCCGTGGAAATAAAATGAGGTTTAGCCTTGGCGTATTCGTGGAGATTTTCACGGTCGATACATCCACTTGCTTCGAGTACAACACGGTTTTTATTAATCTCTACTGCTTGGGCAACTTCTTGGGGCGTGAAATTATCGAGTAATACCGCATCTACACCTCCCAAGATTGCATATTCAAGCTGTTCCATATGATCGATTTCCAGTTCAATTAATTTTCCCTTCGCCTGTTTCCTGACTGCTCGGAGAAAATTGACCAAAGAGTTCGGGTCTTTAATTCCAGCAGCGGCAAGGTGATTGTCTTTAATAAGAGCCCGATCAAACAGTCCCATCCTATGATTGAAAGAACCTCCACAGGCAGTGGCATACTTTTCTAAAATTCGTAGTCCCGGGGTTGTTTTGCGTGTGTCAAGCAAGCCAACTTTTTCAGGCTGCGTAATCTTTACAAATTCTGCCGCATAGGTTGCAATTCCAGACAAACGCTGCACGAAGTTAAGCAGGGTTCTTTCAACCGCCAAAAGTTGAGGGATTGAACCCCTGAGGGTGCCTATGCTGTTTCCTGCTTGGTAGCTTTCGCCATCTTTTCCCTTAGTAGAGAATTCAAGATTGTGACAAGAAAATGCATCGAAAAGAATATTAGGTAGTTGAATCCCGCAAAGAACAAGAGGTTCGCGAGCTACTAATTCAGCAGCTCCATTTCCTTTTAGTGAGCAAATAGACGATGTTAGGTCACCTTTCCATGCCTGCAAAGCAATTGGCATGTCGAGATCTTCCTCCACACAGCTTGCCAATAGGCGCTTCCAAAAAAACTCGGACTGTTCGATCTCACGCCATGATATTTTTTGGCGGAAATCTTTTAGTCGGGCAGGGGAAGATGTCACGAAGCAACCGGCAGAGGCTCTGGAGAGACGGATTCCAATAATTGGCGGGTTGTGGGCAGGTCTGAGATAATTTCTCCAGGGTCAGGTCCAATGCCAATAAAACGAATCTTAGGAAGTGCTACGTTTGACCAACCATTGGGGTAGGCGACCTCGATGATGGCGGCAAGCATTTCTGAAATGTATTCCTTTGCTTGAGCGGGCAGTTGTTCAAAAGACTTCATGCCTTTGAGGTTCTCATTCCATCCGGCTATTGTTTTATAAACCGGCTTGAGGCTTTTTCTGAAATTTTCATCCCTTGGTACAGCCCGAGTAAGTTGACCGTCAGCCAGTTGGTAGGCCGTGCAAATCTTAAGTTCAGAAGGAACGGAACTATCAAGGGTAAGGGCATCAAGTTTGTTGATTACAATCTGATCAAAGCCTCCATACCTCAATGCATTACCTTTTTCTACAGCATCAAACCAACCGACCATACGCTGTCTGCCTGTAGAGGTCCCAAATTCTAATTTTGCAAGTTTCTGTCCCCATGGGTCGGACAGATGGTCCATTTGGGTCAGAAAATGGTGTGTTCCAACCTTAGTATCATATGCTTTACAACAGCCAACTTGGTTAATGGGTTGCACTGGGATACCTCCAGAATGAAAGAGCTCAGCACTAGTGGTATGGGATGCAGTTACATTTGGGGTGAATCCATGTCTTTTGTCCAGCCAGTAAGCCTGTCCGAACTCGGCCACCACCAGACGCTTCTCCTGGGCAGCACCAAGAAGAAAGTCACGGCCATCCCCTATACAGGTTTTAAGTTTGTTTCCTGCTTCCCAATAAACCTCGATCAATTCGTCTAAGTTCAGCGAGAAAGGTTCGTTACCTTGAAATCGTTGAAAGTCGAATTCATCGACTGAAAAAATCTTATCGTCCAGGGATGCTTGATTTGCCCTTGTCTCGGCAGTGGTAAGTATTTTGAAAAAACCATGCCAGTCAGCCTCCTTTACTTTGCATACCCATCGAATGGTGTCCAAAGCCCGTTGGCAACGTTCTCTTAGGGCCTGGGCAAAAGAGTCCTTGTTTCCCAGGAAACTTTGATAAAAAATTTGCCATTGTCCGGTTTCGTCTCCGTAGGCCGGGCTTATCCCACGCCCGGTAGATCCCCGACTTTCCATACCTAACTGATTAATCCGGTAGTTTTCCCAAGCCAAATCAAGGAGTCGGTGGCTCAAATCACTTATCTGACATCTTTGATCAATGAGCAAACGATCGATCACTTCAAGTCCGCGGGCTTCTAATGGCATTGCTTCCCAGAGAAATTTGCGAGGATCCGCGACCACACCTGATCCAATCAGTAAAGTTTCCACTTCAGGATCTCCGACGCCGGAGGGAAGTAAGTTGAGCTTAAGTCCGGCTGCAGTGTGCCCTGCATTCGCTCCCCCGTTTACCTTCATCACTCCAGCAGCTGGTCTGCCAAGACTTTTCTTTTCGTGTTCGAGGATTTCATGGACTACCCGGCCCTTACCTTCGTCCCCCATGCTAATTCCGGTTACTGAAACCAGAGAAGATACAAATGATTGATCCATGTCAGCCATGATAAAAAATAAATTAGTTAGGAACGCTTGAGGTCGGAACGTTTGATTTCTACAACATCATGAGGAGCAGACTCTCGTTGACCTGCAGGAGTCACCCGAATAAACCTGGCGTTTTCTGAGAGTTCGGTCAGATCATCTGCACCTAAATATCCAAGTCCTGCACGAATTCCTCCAGCCAGGTTTTCTAATATCTCTCGGAGTGAACCGGATACTTCTTTTAAAGCTTCGATGCCTTCTGCCGTACTTTTACCCTTGAGATCAGTTGTTTTGTGACCGTAGCGAGCAGCAGATCCTTCTCGCATCGCTTCCAAGCTTCCCATTCCTCGGTATTGTTTATAATACTTGCCTTCGATCTCGATGATACCCCCTGGTGCTTCTCTGCAACCAGCAAGTAAACCACCGCAAATTACCCCATCGGCCAAAGTAAGAGCTTTTACAATATCTCCAGATTTATTGATCCCACCATCGGCTAGCAAGGTAACACCAGACTGTTTCTTCGCTTTAGACGCAGCAAAAAGGGCGGTCATTTGGGGGGTTCCTACACCAGCCACAATACGGGTTGTGCAAATTGATCCGGGACCCTGTCCAATCTTTATAACATTAGCACCAGCCGAGCCTAAAAATTCTACACCTTCTCCAGTTGTAACATTTCCTGCCATTAAAGGGAGTTCGGGAAAAGCATCTCTTAAGAGACTAATTGCATCGCCCACCCCCTTGGTGTGCCCATGAGCAGTTGAGATCGCAACCAAATTTAAGCCCTGATCTACCATTTCTCCAACATGTTCAACCAAAGAATCTCTGAGAATAGAACCATTATCATCCCGGGGCACCGAGACAGCAGCACCGCAAAGTAATCGAAAGTTGGTATCTCTTGATGGTTTTAAGTGATCACTGGATTCGTCCATGATACGTTCGATGTCACTAAGTGTGTAAAGACCGCGCATTCTGTCTTCCTCGTCGACCACCAAGAGCTTATGAATCCCCATGTGCTTGCTGAAAAACTTGTCGGCGGTGGCAATCGGATCGTCATGGACCTCTGTTTCGCGAATAGTAAAGACCTTGTCTCGGGAAAGCATTCCATCCGTTACTTTTCGATCCTTGTAGCGTTCTTTGACTACTCTGCCAGGTAGAAGTCCTTGTAATTTTCCATCTTCGTTTACAATGGGAAAGGTACGAAATTGAAAGTTCTTTTCTTCTATCGTTTTGAGAACATCTCCGATTCGTTTGTCTGCTGAGAAGCAAATCGGGTCTTGGATTAAGCCATGCACATGGTGTTTAACCCGTGTAACCTCTTTGACTTGCTGGCGCTTAGTCATGTTGTAGTGAATCAGACCAAGACCGCCATTAAGGGCCATGCCAATTGCCATTTCCGATTCGGTAACGGTATCCATATCGGAAGAAACGATAGGCAGGCTAAGGTGAATGGATTCGCACAATTTGGTATCGAGTTTTACTTGTCCAGGAAGAACTTCTGAATAGCGGGTGACCAATGAAATATCGTCAAAAGTCAGGCCATTAGGAAGCGTACGGGTAAAAAACTCATCCGCTTCGAGGAATAAATCGTTATCCATGATTGGTGCTTACGTTGTCCATCGAGTATGCTTTATAATGATACATACGCTTTTATTCTCAAGGATATTTAATGAACAAACCAAGAACATACATGCTTTTCCGACAATCCTTTGTTTGTCCCATAAAGACTGCACGAGGTGTTTGGACTGATCGAGTGAGTTTGGTGCTTCGACAAGATCATGAGAATGGATTCACTTCTTTTGGTGAAGTTTCTGCACTTCCTGGATTTTTTGATTTCAATCTTAAGGATGCTGAGAAGGAAGCTGAACAATGGAGTAAGGAAGGCGGGAACATAGATAAATTTTCGATTATCGGACCAGCAATAAGTTCATTGGAATCAAATATTTGGGAAGGTGGGGTT
>ERZ1048686.2700-NODE-2700-length-12009-cov-6.050192_pt1 | contig 12009 bp, 8 predicted proteins | sample MGYA00383099_ERZ1048686 | MGnify/ENA primary metagenome ERZ1048686 (study PRJEB29581, sample SAMEA5548369) | metagenome | biome: marine; feature: coastal; material: water | depth 25 m | study: Short-term variability in the microbial, nano- and picoplankton...
ATTTGCTCTATTCAGATGATCATTTTTATTAGACGAAGTACTTGGAGCGGATTTACAAAATATTGAGTTTCACTTGGCGACCTAGAGAGTGGGTAACGGGAAATATTTGGGCAGAAATTCCAAATATAGCTCTGGAGGAGCGCTCAAAACTCTTAAAGCTTCAAAACGAGAGTGCTAAGCTGGGAGAAAGAATCGATGTCCTGTTTGACAGGATCGGAGAGGACGGCCGCGATGAGTACTATTTAAAACACCTGGATAAGAAAAAGGCGCGACATCGTATTGTTTCAAAAGAAATAGAAATACTAGAACACAGGCTTAAGCTCCCTTTGAAAAAAGTAGGGATACACCACATATCAGCATTTTGTGATCACATGAGAAACCAATTGCATGACGACAAATCGCCTATAAGAAAGCAAATGGTTCAGATGATAATCGAGAAGGTAGTCCCCAACCCTGAGAAAGTCGCAGTCGAAGGGAGCGACTTTGAGCTAGCCGCGATCGCGGCCAATTGGTCCACTGCGAACCTCCAAAGGGTAGTTCGCAGAGACGTATCGAATTGGTGGAGCCAGACGGGATCGAACCGACGACCTCAACACTGCCAGTGTTGCGCTCTCCCAACTGAGCTATGGCCCCACAGAACCCTCTTAGAACTAGAGGGAGGCGCATGCTAGTAATATAGCTGTGCTGTGTCAACTTAACCGCGAAAACTCCTTTAATCCGGGCGCATCGGTTATGCTTAACCCTCGAGAGAAAGCCCGAATGCTAATGCGTTCGGCGCCCCTGTTTGCAACACGTCATGGAGCCAAACCTATGTATCCCAAAGTTCTACTCGCCCTCTGCGGCATAATTTTTCTCGCTTACGGCATCGTGTGCTGGGTAGACCCGGAAATACCGGCTCAACAAGCAGGCTTATTTATTGCCACTCATAACGGTTATGCAGAAATGGCGGCTATGTACGGTGGCTTGCAAGGCAGCTTTGGCGCCATATTGATCGCATCTGCCTTTATTAAAGGCTACGTGCGCCCCGGTCTGTGGCTCATCCTCATTTGCATTGGCACCCTTGCCGCCGCCCGAGGCAGCGTTGCTTTAAGCGACCTCGACTCGAGCTTTCAGGTGGCCAATAGTTCATTAGGCATTGATATGAGTTCGAGCTTCACCGCCTATACCTGGGGAGCATTGGCGTTTGAAGTCTTCGTAGCCGTCTGGGCTGGCATTTCGCTGCTCAAGACGCGCTGAGGCCCGCGAATTCCTTTTCCAATCGCTTAGCGGCTTTTTTGGAGACCCCACCCAAGACGTCAATGGCAGAACGCAGTCTTGCACGGGTCATATCGGGTCCCAAAATCGCCATAGAATCAGGCATTGAATAACCCGAATTGCCCCCGGCAATTGCCACAAATAATGGAGCAAATAGCACCTTGGGCTTGAGCTCCATGGCTGTCGACAGCGACTTAAGCGCTGCGAACAATGCGTCTCTGCTCCAGTCTTGCTGGGCTTCCAGGGTCCATAAAACAAACTGCAGGCACCGCACAGTGGCATCAGCGTCGCTATTGGCACCGTTAAAATCTTCGGCGGTAATGGGCAAGGTCCCTGACACTAAATAGGCCGACAAAGGAATGAAGTCTGACAAGACATTCATACGCGATTGGGCGTGGGGCAGAATTTTTTCCAGCATTTCAGCATTGAGCGCCCAGTCTTGAAGGCGCTGACCCAACTGCGTTGTGGTCAAGTCTTCACGAATCCAGAGACCATTGAGCCAGTTTAATTTTTCAACATCGAAAATAGGCCCTCCCAAGGAGACCCGCTGAATGTCGAATGCTTGCTCCATTTCTGTGAGCGTAAATTTCTCCCGCTCATCGGGCATAGACCAGCCCATACGACCCAAATAGTTCAGCAATGCTTCGGGCAAAAAGCCCATGCGCTGGTAATACAAAATACTGGTCGGGTTTTTACGTTTACTAAGCTTTGATTTATCGGGATTTCGCAACAGCGGTAAATGACAAAGTACAGGCATATCCCAACCAAAGTACTCGTATAACAACTGATGTTTGGGGGCTGAATTAATCCACTCCTCACCGCGAATTACATGACTGATTTCCATGAGGTGGTCATCGACAACATTGGCCAAGTGGTAAGTGGGCATGCCATCCGACTTCAGCAAAATCTGAGCATCAACCATGCTCCAGTCCAACTCAATCGTGCCTCGAAGCATATCTTTAATGGCACAAGCGCCGTCAACCTCAGGCACCATCATGCGAATCACAAAGGGCGCATTAGCCGCTTTGCGAAGGGCCTGCTCTTCAGCCGGTAGCACAAGGTCAGAGGGCTTCAGCGCCGTGCTATTGCCCGACTCTCGGCGAGCCTCGCGCAACGTATTGAGCTCCTCGGTTGTGCGGTAACACACAAACGCCTTACCCGCTTCCACCAGCTGCCAGGCATACTCGGCGTAGGTATCCCCCCGCTCGCTTTGCCGATACGGTCCGTGCTGCCCCCCTACATCGGGGCCTTCATCCCAGTCGAGCCCCAGCCAACGTAGAGACTTCAATACCGCCTGTTCCGCTTCGGGAGTGCTGCGAGCACGATCGGTGTCTTCGATCCGCAAAATAAATTGGCCACCGTGGGCACGAGCAAAGCACCGGTTAAAGAGGGCCATGTAGGCAGTTCCCACATGGGGGTCACCGGTGGGGGACGGGGCAACGCGAGTGCGCACAGTCACGAGTCAATACTCCAGAAATGAACAACAAGTTGGCGCGCAGTTTACCAGAGCCAGAGGGCTATCTGCCGCTATTACTCACAATAGGCACAACTCGAGGCATTTCGCGTTTGTGCTCATGGCCCTAAGCGCAGGGCTGCAAGAAGACCTCCTCCTATGGCATAGTGCACACCACAATTTGAGGACCATTTGGGTCCTAAAAGGGTGATGCAGCGCCCATTCCAGAATTCGCAATGAAGGCAGAGACCACGTGAAAATCACAAATGTCCCCGGGGGATTACTTCGAACCCTTTTGTCGATGGTAATCGCCATTAGCTTAATGGCCTGCGGTGCCGGCGAGAGTAACGTGCTTGAAGGCAACCGCACCGGAATCTTGCACTACGGCAATGGCGCTGAACCCCAGGGCCTCGACCCCCACGTAGTGACGGGCGTTCCTGAAAACCACCTCATCAGGGCATTGTTTGAAGGCCTGGCAGTAAAAAATCCCATTACGCTTGAGCCAGAGCCCGGTGTCGCTCAACGCTGGGAGTTCAGCGACGAGGGAAAAGTGATCACTTTTTTCCTCAATCCTGAAGCGCGCTGGTCGAACGGCGAGCAACTAACTGCCAGCGACTATGTGTGGAGTTGGAATCGGGCACTGCACCCGGAAACCGGCAATCTCTACGCCTACATGCTTTACCCCGTTAAAAATGCCGAGGCTTACGCCAAGGGTAAAATTAAGGACTTCACCGAGGTTGGAGTAAAAGCGTTAAATGACACAACCCTAGAAGTCACCCTAAATGCCCCGACGCCTTATTTCATTCAGCTCATGGACCACTACAGCACCTTTGCCGTGCACCCGGAAACGCTGCTTAAATTTGGCAAGATGACCGATCGCTTTACGCCCTGGACCCGGGTCGGCTCCATGGTGAGCAACGGCGCCTTTGTGTTAACAGATTGGGCACTCAACCGTCACATAAAAATGGCCAAGAGCGAGCACTATTGGGACAGAGACAAGGTGAGCTTAAACGGCGTGGTGTTTTACCCCACTGAGAACGTGGTCAGCGAAGAGCGCATGTTTAGAGTCGAGCAACTGCACTACACCGCCGTGGTACCACTCGATAAAATTCCCGTCTACCGCGAGCGGCCCAACACACCTTATTTGCAATCTCCCTACCTAGGGACCTATTACTATTTGGTCAATACCGAGCGTCCCCCGGTAAACAATGTCAAAGTCAGACAAGCGCTGTCGATGGCGGTAGATCGAGAGAAACTTGTGCGCAGCGTACTGCAGGAAACGGCCGTGCCGGCCTACAGCATTACGCCTCCAGACACGCTAGGCTATTTCCCACCTCAAGTATTCAGCTACGACCCCGACAAAGCCCGCGCCTTGCTCGCAGAGGCTGGGTACCCTAATGGCGAAGGCTGGCCGGGACTCGAGATTATTTACAATACCCAAGAGGCACACCGAAAAATAGCCGTGGCCATTCAGCAAATGTGGAAGTCAGAGCTTAACGTCGACATCACACTGGCAAACCAAGAGTGGAAGGTTTATCTCAACTCGGTGTCCCAGCGCGATTTCCAAGTAGCGAGACGAGGTTGGATTGGAGACTACGTTGATGCCAACAACTTTTTAGACCTGTTTATTACCGACGGTGGCAACAACAACACCGGATACAGCAACCCCATTTACGACGACCTGATTCTTCAAAGAGCACCTAGAGCGCAATCACGGGAAGAGCGCTATGCCCTGTTTACAGAGGCAGAGACCATGCTCATGGAGGAGATGCCGATCATCCCTATTTACACCTATACCAGTAAACACCTCATCCACCCCAGCGTAGAAGGTATGTATCCCAATCTTATGGATTCACTAAACCTAAAGTACGTCAAACTCCACCCCGAGCAGACGCTATCCGGGGAGGTGAACTAATGCTGCGTTTTATTATTAGCCGACTGCTGCAGGCCATACCGGTTATTTTTATCGTGATTACGGCCACGTTCTTTTTGGTTAGGGCTGCCCCCGGCGGGCCTTTTGATGCCGAGAAAGTGGTGCTCCCCGAAGTCAAGCGAGCACTGGAAGCCCAATACAAATTGGACTTACCGTTACACGAACAATACTTCGCATACCTCTCAGACCTAGCTCAGGGCGAATTGGGGCCTTCTTTTAAGTACCCTGGCCGCAGCGTTAATGAAATTTTGTTCTCGGGGCTTCCTGTAACAGCGGAGCTGGGCTTCTATGCCCTACTTATTGCCTTGATCATTGGTGTTACGGCGGGTGTCCTAGCCTCTCTCAAACCCAATACCCGGCAAGACTACATTCCCATGAGTTTGGCAATGATTGGCATTTGTATGCCCTCTTTCCTGTTGGGGCCTTTGTTAGTACTCGTTTTTGGTATTTATCTTGAATGGCTCCCGATCTCAGGCTGGGGATCGATCCCGGGAGACAAAATACTGCCCTCCATCACGCTCGGGGCGGCCTATGCGGCTTATGTGGCACGGTTATCTCGAGCAGGCATGCTGGAGATTTTATCCCAGGATTATATCCGCACGGCTCGAGCCAAAGGGCTACCCGAATGGCAAGTGGTGGGCAAGCACGCCTTGCGCGGTGGACTTATCCCGGTCATTGCGTTCCTTGGCCCCGCCTTTGCCGGGCTACTCGCCGGATCTTTTGTCGTTGAAACCATTTTTCAAATTCCAGGGTTGGGCCGGTTCTACGTTCAGGCTGCCTTTAATCGCGACTACACCATGATTCTGGGCACCACGGTATTCCTCTCTTCGCTCATCGTGCTGTTTAACCTTATCAGTGATGTTGCAGCAGCGTGGCTCAATCCACGGCTGCGCAGCCAACTGTCGGGAGGTGGGCAATGACAACTCTCCAATCGAGCGAGCCCGCAGATCTGCTGGAAAACGCAGAGATGGGCGCCTCCCTTTGGCGCGATGCTTGGCAGCGACTGCGTAAAAATAAAATGGCCGTTGGTGGCGGGATTACCTTACTTCTGTTCATCGTAGTAGCCCTACTGACTCCATGGTTGGCGCCTTACAGCTATGAAGCGCAAAACCTTGACCTCGGCGCATCACCTCCCTCTGCCGCGCATTGGCTGGGAACTGACGTTTTTGGAAGAGATGTGCTGACACAGGTGATGTACGGAGGCCGCGTATCACTTGCGGTAGGGTTCATCGCAACAGCCGTGGCCCTGCTTATTGGGGTAACTTGGGGCGCTATTGCCGGTTATGTCGGAGGTCGCGTCGATGCCGTAATGATGCGCATCGTCGACATTTTATATGCCCTACCCTTCATGATATTTATCGTGTTGTTAATGGTGGTCTTTGGTCGCAACGTGCTACTGCTGTTTTTGGCGATTGGTGCCGTCGAATGGCTGACAATGGCCCGCATTATGCGCTCGCAGGTTCAGTCGTTGCGGCAGCAAGAATTTGTCGAGGCCGCCATCTCTTTAGGTCTCTCTCCCGCGGCAATTATCCGCCGGCATGTCATACCCAACGCGCTGGGACCCATTATTGTCTATACAACCCTCACAATTCCCTCGGTGATGCTTTTAGAGGCATTTTTAAGCTTCTTGGGATTGGGAATCCAGCCGCCCCAAACGTCTTGGGGTTTACTGATTAGCTACGGAGCCGAGACCATGGAAGAGTACCCTTGGCTGCTCATATTCCCTGGGCTGGCACTAACCACTACGTTATTTTCCCTGAACTTCCTAGGTGACGGGCTACGTGATGCACTCGATGTCCGGGGGTCGAAAGACTGATGAGCCTACTGAATGTAGAAAATTTGGAAGTCAGTTTTGTCACTCGAAACGGCACCTCAAAAGCCGTGAAGGGCGTGAGCTTCACGGTAGAGCCAAAGCAAATAACGGCAATCATTGGTGAGTCGGGGTCTGGCAAGTCGGTGTCATGTTACGCCCTGCTAGGTTTAATACCCTCTCCGCCAGGCCGTATCGACGGTGGTGTCGCCAGCTTTGAAGGTCAAAACTTGCTGACACTATCAGAAGCAGAGCTTCGGAAGATTCGTGGCAGTGACATTGCGATGATTTTTCAGGATCCAATGACCTGTTTAAATCCCTATCTCACCATTGGCGAACAGTTAATCGAGCCACTGCTAGTACACCGCAACCTTTCTCGGGCAGATGCCAAAACTCGTGCCATAGAATTGCTCAACGAGGTTGGTATACGCAGTCCCGACAGCACGTTCGATAGTTTCCCTCACGAGTTCTCTGGCGGCATGCGTCAACGCGTCATGATCGCCATGGCTTTAATCAACGAGCCCAAACTACTCATTGCTGATGAACCCACTACGGCGTTGGATGTCACCATCCAAGCACAAATTTTACGCCTCATTGCCGATCTGCAGAAACACCGTGATATTGGCGTTTTATTCATATCCCATGACCTCGCTGTCGTCTCCGATATTGCCGATCAGATTGTAGTCATGGAGCAAGGCGAAGTTGTCGAAAGTGGCGCCCCTGACGCTATTTTTAATCATGCACAACATCCCTACACTCAAAAACTTCTCGCGGCGATTCCGTCTGGCGAGCGCGACAGTGAGGAAGCCAAAGACGACGCGTTGATCAATGTCCAAAACCTTCGCACTTGGTTCCACGGCAGTGGTAAAACGGAACCGGTCAAAGCTGTCGATGACGTGAGCTTTGATATTCACCGTGGTGAAATACTGGGATTAGTCGGTGAGTCTGGCAGCGGAAAGTCGACTTTGGGCCGATCGATTATGCGACTGGCTCCTGTAACAGGCGGACAGATAACCTTTGATGGAATCCAGCTGACGGGCCTAGAAGGTCGCGACCTTAAAGATTTTCGCTCCCGTATGCAGATGATTTTTCAGGACCCTTTTGCCTCACTGAATCCGCGCATGACGGTTTACGATACGCTCGCGGAACCGCTGCTATTGCATAACGTTTGCCAGCGCGCCGAACTCGACCAGCACATCGCCAAACTGATGGACGACGTGGGTCTCGCCAGAAATTTCATTCGTAAATACCCTCATGAGTTTTCTGGTGGACAGCGACAACGCATCGCCATTGGCAGAGCCCTTGCCACTCGCCCAGAGTTCATTGTGGCCGATGAGCCAGTGTCAGCTCTCGATGTCACCATACAAGCCCAAATTCTCGATTTGTTGATGGCTTTGGGACGCGAGCACAACCTCACCATGCTGTTCGTGTCTCACGACATGGCGGTTATTCGACATATTGCTGATCGGGTGCTTGTTATGTATCACGGTAAGATTGTCGAGGCGGGACCGGTGAAACAGGTCTTCAACAATCCAGCAGAGCCCTACACCCAGTCGCTACTGTCCAGTATTCCAGGCGTGGCCATGATGTAATCGCGAGGGTCGAGGTTTCAGGTATAAGTGTATTGAATTCGTTACGGATGGCTGTGTCGCCAGAGCAGCTATCCGCAGAAACGCCACCCAATTAGTACCAACCTCAACCGATACGATCCCTTGGCACTCCGATGCGGAGCTTGCGTTAGGCCAGTGACTTTCAGCTAGACGGCTAAAACCATAACCGCCTATGCACTTTTCACGCAGTCTGTTGGAACAACACGCCAACGGCCCTATTTACAACGTAAAGCCACCATCGAGCGTTAACAATTGGCCCGTAACATAACGAGACCCGGTAACGAAAGATAGAATCGCATCGGCAACATCATCTGGTGTGACTACATGCCCCAATGGTGTTTGCTCGGAAAAAGCAGCCTTCAGCTCCTCGTACTGCCCTTCGTCACCACCGCCCCAGGTATTAAAAGCCCAGTCACCATCTATTAAACCAGGCAGCACGGCATTTACCTGGATACCATCTTTTCCCAGCGTTTTAGCAAGGGTTTTTGTCAAGCTGTTCATCCCTGCCTTTGAGGCGCAATAAGCAATAGAGCTGCCGTTAGCTGTGACGCTAGCAATACTTGATATCATGACGACTTTACCCGCGTCAGCCTCGCGCAGGTAAGGTGCGGCCGCACGCGTCATGAAAAACGCGCCCATAAGATTGACGCCCAGAGTTCGATGCCAGATCGCCTCAGTCAGCCCCTCAAGATCATGATGGGGTATAAATGTCGTTGTGCCGGCATTGTTTATCAATATATCGAGTCGCCCAAATTTCTCTAGGGTCTGCCCAACAATGCGCCGACAATCCTCCTCTTTACTCACATCTCCCTGAACTGCCAGAGCATCGCAACCGCACTTAATAACATTGTCTACGACGGCCAAAGCGCCAGCTTCTGAGGCGTTGTAATTAACAACTACATTGATGCCCCGCTGTGCGAGCTGCAAAGCCGTCGCAGCACCGACTCCAGAGCTACCGCCAGTGACCAACGCTGTTTGCCCTATGTAGGACATGGTGTTCGCCCTCCTTCATTAAAATATTCCCACTCACTGTAAACCAAAATTTAATGTGGCAGCCTTTCCATTTCGCGCTAGAAAGCGCTCGGTGAGCCAACAGTAGCCGCACAACAAACCCCTCTCGCCCCCCCTTAAAAGTCCGAAGGTCAGATCTCTGAAACTCGCCGCCAGAAACAGACCATAAAACCAACCCAAAATGGCCTGTATCAACTTTATAAAATGCCATTTTTTTCTATTGCTGAGGATAAGCCTCAGTATTAAGGTACAGGCCGCAACACTACGTAGCGAACGCCGGTTCGCATGGACAGCACAGGGATTTGCTGGATAAAAATCATGGGAACAAATGAAAGAGACCAGTTTTTAACCTCACTCGCTACGAAAGCGTATTGGCTCATTTTCAGTGCACACTTTATTGTGTTCGCTATCATGATGATGCGCTACGCCACCGACACAGCCTATGAAATACCCTCTATTACATGGGCTGTTTGGAGCGTTATTATTCTGGGAACGCCCGCGTTTTACCTCACAGCTCTTGGCCATTCCTATAAATTCAGAGCACTGTTAACACAGGCCTTACTCTTAGTTAGTCTTGCCTTTGGGCTCGCAAACCAAGGCTTAGGCGCAGTCACGACCTTCAACATACCGTTCATGGCTCTGCTGGGCACCATTTTCTTCTCCCGACGAACAGCCCTAATTCAGTTAGGCCTAGCTGTAATCGTTTTGCTCAGCTTTCTTTACATGAAGATCACAGGTCAGCTTTCGGATGTCGCCGATCCAGACTGGGTTCTAAATTCAAACTATCGTTGGATCCTAATAACCGCCTACATCGCGCTTTTTAGCGGCGTCATCATTTATTTTTTGCAGCAATACGTAAACTACACGTTTAAGTCTGTTGAAGATCTAACAATTCTTCAGGAGGCGGTGGATGAGGCGCCTGACGCTTTTGTAGTCTGGGATAAAGACGATCGCCTTTTTATGTGTAATCGACACTATCGAGAGCTGGATCAACGGCTCAAACCAACACTCAAAAGAGGGGTAACGTTTGAGCAAACCCTTCGTGCCGGTATCCAAGCCGGCATGTATCCCGATGCTGTCGGCCAGGAAGATGCGTGGGTCACTGAACGCCTAGAAGACCATCGCAGAAATGAGTCCCAAAAAATCGTCAAGCTGGACGGCGGCCGCTGGATGAACGTTGTTGAATCTCGCACATCCAGCGGCTTTCTCGCTGGCTTTCGTACCGACATTACAGCGCTGAGAAACTCCCAAGACATACTTCAGGCTACCCTAGACTCTGTCTCAGAGGCTGTAGTCACAATATCGCAAGATGGGCGAGTCATTAACCTGAATTCAGCATCGCAGCAGCTCTTCGGCTACTCGCTGGCAGAACTCAAAGGCCGGAACATCTTGGAAATAGCTCCATACCGGCGCCCAGCCGATGTTGGGCATCGGTTGGTAGCCGAGTCCCGATCCAAGCCGATGGGGTCCACTGTTCGAAACATCAACACGTCATTGAAACGAAAAAACGGCGAAACCTTCACCGCCAGAATTGAAGTCCGTGACGTAGAAATTAACGGACAGCAAGTGTTCCTGACCTTTATAAAAGATCTAACGCGACAATTTCAATATGAAAGCACCGTTCAGGCACTGGGTTCTGCTGTAGAGCAACTGGCCGCCGGCATCGTCCTGGTCAACAATTCAGCACGGGTGACTTTTACCAATGCCTTTTTCTCACAGTTAGTCGATTTAACCTCTCAAACAAAATTTGAAGGCCTAAGTGTCGATAAGTTATTTGAATTAATAGCGCCTAGAATTCTTCGCATGAATGTAAGCAGTGGACAATCAATCGAAACGCAGTTGCAAGATTTCTACCGTAATTTAGCAGCACCTGTAGCAATACATACAAAGCAAGGCCGGCGATTACGCTTGAGCGTCCAAGCCCTCGAAGGAAACAATACGATCCTAACTGTGACTGATAATACCGAAGAGCATGAACGACAAATTCAGCTGGAACAAAGTACTAAGTTAGCTACGCTTGGAGAGATGGCCGCCGGCATCGCCCACGAGCTCAATCAGCCCTTGCAAGCAATAAAACTCGCCGCAAGTAATCTGGCTCTGCAGCTTCGGGGCAATAAAGCGCTAACAACTGAAAAAACGCTAGCGAAACTGGACCGAATAAATCATCAAGTAGACCGCGCAGCAGTGATCACTGACCACATGCGCCAATCAGCTCGATTAGCTAGCGAGGAGCAGGCTGACGCCAATCTAGCTACAGTCGTTCATGACGCACACCTACTCGTCGAATCAAGCTTAAGACTTAAAAACATTAGATTCCGCACAGAGCTCGCAGCTTCTTTGCCAGACTGCAGAATCCATCCCGTTCGACTGGAACAGGTGCTTCTAAACCTAATCAACAACGCACAAGATGCCATCATTGCCAAAAATAACGATCGGGGTGACCAGTGGATACTGATTGAGGCGTATTTATCTGCTGACAAAACCATCTGCCTCTCAGTCGAGGATTCGGCCGGCGGCATTCCAGAAAGTATCGTTGAGCGCGTTTTTGACCCTTTTTACACCACAAAGGCCGTGGGCAAAGGCACCGGACTGGGCTTGTCAATTTCCTACGGAATTATTAAGGACGCCGGCGGCACCCTATCAGTGTCAAATACCGAGCACGGTGCCAAGTTCGTAATAGTGCTGCCGACCTAATACTTAACTGAAGCGTCTGGCATCAACGTTAGCAACTAAGGGTTCCGTTTCATTGACCGTATATTCGCGATCGAGAACAGTGCTGACAAACCGCCACTGACTCACCGTTGCTTCGGGCGTCAAAGTTACTTTGGACCACCCACGATGCTTAGTATCCAAGTCCACCAATTCAGGGCTGCTCGCTTGCAGCAAGGCGGCCATCTGTTCGGGGGGCAAAGGAAAGTAGCTTTCTAATCCCGGACTA
>ERZ1048686.2706-NODE-2706-length-11994-cov-5.497864_pt1 | contig 11994 bp, 8 predicted proteins | sample MGYA00383099_ERZ1048686 | MGnify/ENA primary metagenome ERZ1048686 (study PRJEB29581, sample SAMEA5548369) | metagenome | biome: marine; feature: coastal; material: water | depth 25 m | study: Short-term variability in the microbial, nano- and picoplankton...
ATTTGATCGGTCTGGAAAACGAGGGCTAAAAACATATATTAAACATACTGTTCAAGAATTTTATAAATACAAACCAATACAAGTAGAAATAGAAATTAAAGAAAGAAGTCAGATGGTTGATGCCTTCTTATTGTCAATTGCCAATACCTCGGAGCTTGGAAACCGTTTTGCTATATCGCCAAACTCAAGTGTTCAAGATGGTATTATTGAAATGGTAATTGTCAAACCATTCCCAAAATGGACAAGTCCATTTTTAGTAGCACGATTTATTGGAAAAAAAGGCCATAAATCGAAATTCGTAGAAACGATAAAATTTGAAAAAGCAACTTTAAAATTAAATGATGACCTCGCTCATTACGACGGTGAACATATAAAAGAAAGAAAGATGATTAAGATTAAAGTTGTGCCAAGCAGTCTGAATATCATCGTAAATAAGAATAAATTATCAAAAATATAATCACCCTAAGATTGACTACATTTGATTCGTAAGTTTCAACCCCAATTTAAAATTGATTGACCATGTTTTTTGTCCTGTCCAAACTACTTCTCTTTCTCCTGTCCCCTTTTACTTGGCTACTTATTAGTCTTGGGCTGTTTTTTTACATAAAGGATAGGGTTTGGAAAAAAAGATTAATGTGGAGTACCGTGGTTATATTTTTCTTCTTCTCAAATGGTTTTATAGTGAATCGATTGGTTTCTCTTTGGGAAATCGAAGGAGTTCAAGTTGAAAAACTCAAACAACACGAGTACGGAATCGTATTGTCAGGTATGTTTGAATACAACAAGGACCTCGGCAGACTTAGTGCAAGAAGAGGTGTTGACCGAATATGGCAGGCCATTCAGCTCTATAAAAAAAAGAAAATAAAAAAGATTGTTATCACTGGTGATTCTGGTTATGTATTGAAAGAAGGCTTGCATGAGGCCATGCAATTAAAACAAGATCTTGTTTCAATGGGTATCCCGGCATCAGATATTATCGTTGAAAGTAAATCTCGAAATACACACGAAAATGCCCATCAAACAAGGTTGGTTTTTGAAGAAAAGGGATTTTCAAAACAAAACAATCTACTTATTACTTCATCGATGCACATGAGAAGAGCCCTCGCTTGTTTTGAAAAAGAAGGCTTGTCTTGTACGCCCTTTACCACAGATCATTATTCCATACACTCTGAAACAATAGCTATAACTGAATTTATACCAAGCAATAATGCTTTTACTATGTGGGACAAATTAATCAAAGAATGGGTGGGCTATACAATGTATAATATCATGGGATACATATGATGAATTTAGCAAAGTTAGATGGTGAAGTTTATTATATCAAAACCTTTTATTCTGATGAAAAAGCAAGCATTTTTTTTAAAGAATTAGAGACCTATAGTCAATACGAGCAAAGAACAATAAAAATATTCGGCAAGCAATATAAATCTCCTCGTTTAGAGGCGTTTTTCACAAAAGAAAATCAAGTATACAGTTATTCTGGAAAGACGTTAGAGAGTCACCCATTTACTACAACTTTAAAAGAAATTTGTAATGATCTTGAAAGGTTTACCAATAACAAATACAACTCCGTACTTGTCAATGTATATCGCAGCGGTTCTGATGGTAATGGATGGCATTCAGATGATGAAAAGGAACTTGGCAAAAATCCGTTCATTGCCTCTTTAAGTTTCGGTGGGACAAGAACAATTCAATTCAGACATAAAGTACATCGGAATAAATTCCATCTTGATATGGAGCACGGAAGCTTATTGATCATGAAAGGTGCTCTACAACATCATTGGAAGCATCATATTCCTAAAACCAAAAAAGAAAAAGGCAAAAGAATTAATTTAACCTTTAGATCCATTAAGGATTAATCCAAGTTCTATTATTTCTCAGAATTTGTAGGGTTTGATATTCCAAAGTGTTCTCGTTTTCTTGATAATTGTATACCCATTTTGCCTCGGGCGGCATGCTTAACAAAATTGATTCTGTTCTTCCTCCTGAATATATGCCAAATTTTGTTCCCCTATCATGTAACAAATTAAACTCAACATAGCGGCTGCGTCTTAATAATTGCCACTCTCTTTTCATATCATCACGTCTTTTTGAGGCTGAAATTTGTTCTGCATATAATTCTGGGAACAATCGCCCAAGCGCCAAACAAAATTCAAAAATTTGTTCTTTGGTCATTTTTTCATTTTCCGACAAATGATCAAAGAAGATTCCTCCAACTCCTCTTGACTCCTTTCTATGGCTTAAATAAAAATAATCATCCGCCCATTTTTTGTAGTGGGTATACATGGATGAATCATACTGATCACATAATTTTTTCAGTTTTTTATGAAAACGCATCGCAAGATCTTCATCGATATAGATCGGCGTTAAATCAATACCACCACCAAACCAATATTTATCTTCATCAATTTCAAAATAACGAATATTCATGTGAATAATAGGATGTTCGACTTCTCTTGAATGAAGAACGATAGAAACACCTGTAGCAAAAAATGAATCCCCTTCCAATTTGAGTTGTTTTGACATTTGACTAGAAACTGGGCCAAAAACCTTAGAGAAAGCTACGCCTCCCTTTTCTATAACAGCTCCTTCTTTTATGGTATTTGTTCGACCACCGCCCCCATCATTTCTTGACCAAATATCAGATTCAAATGATGAAATTCCATCTATTTCTTCGAGCTTTGAGCAAATGTAACTTTGTATTTTCTCGAACGATGATGAAATTCGATTTTTATCCATTATTCAACGATTGAAATGTCCAAATTATCAAAATTTAATATGTAACCTCCCATGTTATGATTTAGTGGACTTCCCTCAAAATCAAATCTAAAATTATGAACCAATCCTTTCTGCAATGATACATCATACAACAAGTGAAGAACAATATTTAAGGTTGCATCATAACCAATACCTGACATCTTTGTCAAATCTGAATTGAACCTTCTTCTATAACTTCTATGTATACTTTTAACAACAGGATTTTTGTAATCTAAATAAGTACCAACTGAATATCTGAATGGTGTTATATTCTCAATACTTGAAGTGAATTTAATTTTTTTGAGCCACTGTTCTTTACCATAGACCATGATATCGTCTTTTTCACTAGAAAAACTTAAAACGTCTTTAACGATGTCCTCATCTTCAGAAAGTAGAACGTACAAGGTTTTTGTATTTTTTTTATTTGCAAAGAACTTATAGTTCGTCTCATTTGCCTCAATAAGCTTTGTTTTCGCATTGATATTATAGTAAATTTCTAAAAACTTGTTTTGATTGATCAAGTCCAAGGAATCACTTGTTTTGATAAAAACCAATTGACAAGAATCTGTTTTCGAAAGATGTTTGGCTAAAACATATTGTTTTGCTCTACCTTCTGGCTCCATGAAATAATCGTTTAATCGATAATTATGCAGTTTATTGAGGCTCTTAAGAGAATAAACGATTTTCATTGTTTTATCCAATGCCCATTCTTTTAGTTTTTTCGCTTTTGCATAATCAAAGGGAGCAAAAATTAAATCAGAATTGATTAGTTCTTCAGACTTTAAAATACTATCAAATGGTTCTATTTTGGACTCATAATCAAAGAAGTAAAAGTCACACTGTACACCATGTCTTTTTAATGAATCTATTGCAAGCAGTGCCCCCATGTAATAATCCACAGCAAACCCTCTGATGTTACGAACATCAATCGTATCAAGATTAAAGGGCAAAAAGACAACTACATTTTTCTGAATTGAGTCATATTCAAGAAATGAAACGCTGTCAGAAAATAATTCTGTTGCAATACCTAATGTATCTTGACCTTCTCTTTCCTTGACTTCAAGCTCTTTTTTCAATGGAATAATGAGTATTTGGCCCTCACTCAAAACATTAGACGTTAAGTGATTTCGATTTGACAATGTATCAATTGATACCATGAATCTTCTCGAAATTGAATACAATGTCTCCCCAGAATGAACAAGATATTCCACAAGAGAATCCTCAAAATGAGAAGCAGTGCTTTCAATCTCAGGATTGGTACTAAAAGGATTGTCGTTAGCTTCTTCTAGCTTGATTGGACGAATAATGTTTTTAATTACAATCTCCTGGCCTTTTTGAAGCCCATCTTTCAACTGCGGGTTGTGAGCTACAATTGAATCAATAGGTTTTGAGTATCTTTTTGAAATTCCATATAGAGTTTCACGATGCCGAACAATGTGTATTAGATCATCATATTTTACAGGAATCCAAATCACCTGTCCAATTTTCAGCCCTTCTGAAAGCTCGGGGTTATTCTTTATTAATTTTTCAATTGAAGTTTCGTAAGTAACAGAAATGCTATATAGAGAGTTTTTGGATTCAACTTTATGTATATAATACATTTCGCCTCCTTTTTCTCCAATACCGGCATATGTTTGCTCAAAAGAGAAAAAAGCCAAACACACGAAAAACACAATCAATAACGTTTTCATTTTATTCCCATTCAATTGTAGCAGGAGGTTTAGAGCTAATGTCATAGGTAACTCTGTTAATCCCTCTTACTTGATTAATAATCTTATTTGACATTAAAGCTAAAAAATCATACGGTAAATGACACCAATCTGCTGTCATTCCATCAGTCGAATATACCGCTCTTAATGCTACTGCATTTTCATAGGTCCTTTCATCGCCCATTACTCCTACGGATTGAATAGGTAGAAAGATCGCTCCAGCTTGCCAAACTTCATCATAAAGTCCATGTTCTTTAAGTCCTTCAATAAAGATATAATCAACCTCTTGCAAAATGCGTACCTTTTCTTTAGTCACCTCACCTAAGATCCTAATTCCAAGTCCAGGACCAGGAAATGGGTGTCTGCCTAAAATCTTAGAATCAATTTCTAATGATTTGCCAATACGTCTGACTTCATCCTTAAAAAGCTGTTTTAATGGCTCAACCACTTTAAGCATCATATAATCGGGTAACCCTCCCACATTGTGATGAGATTTTATCGTTTGAGAAGGTCCTCCTGTAGCAGAAATAGACTCAATCACATCGGGATAAATAGTCCCTTGACCTAACCAACGTGCATCTTCGATTTTTTTTGACTCTTGCTCAAATACATCAATGAATACTTTTCCAATGGCTTTTCTTTTAAGTTCAGGGTCTGTAACGCCGGATAAAGCGTCATAAAATCTTTCCGATGCATTCACACCAATAACATTTAAACCCATGCCTTTATATGACTCCAGAACTGATTCGTACTCATTTTTTCTTAATAGTCCATTATCTACAAAAATACAATGAAGCTGAGGTCCTATAGACTTGTGTAAAAGAACAGCCGCTACCGAGGAATCAACCCCTCCAGACAGACCTAAAATCACTTTATCTTCTCCAATTTGATTTCTTAAATTGTCACAAGTTTCATTTACAAAAGAATGGGGCGTCCAATCACCTTTGCAACCACAAATGTCAACGATGAAGTTTTTTAGTAAAATCTTTCCTTCGGTCGAATGGTATACCTCAGGGTGAAATTGAACACCAAAAGTTTGTTCTCCATTTACAGAGTAACCAGCAACTTCGACATCTTCCGTTGAAGCAAAAACTGAATAATTATCCGGAATACTTTTAATTGTATCACCATGAGACATCCAAACTTGTGAACCAGAAGTCATTCCCTTGGAGATGGTTTCATTAGAATTTATTCTTGATATCATTGCCCTACCATACTCACGCGTGCTTGAAGGCAATACCTCTCCACCATAATTGTGAGATAGAAATTGTGCACCAAAACAAATCCCTAAAAGAGGCAATTCCCCCTTTATATGTGATAAATCAGGACTTGGTGATTTTTTATCTAAAACCGAAAATGGACTTCCTGACAAGATCACTCCAACGACCAAATTGTCAATATCTGGAATTTTATTCCAAGGGTGTATTTCGCAATATACATTGAGTTCCCTAATCCTTCTGGCAATCAATTGGGTGTATTGAGACCCAAAATCTAGAATAATTATTTTTTGATGCATGTGGCAAAGATAATTCTTATAACCATTGGGTACTTTAAAACTTCAATAATAATTCATAATTTTTATTCGCCAGATACAAGAAAAAAGGAAGTTTGAACCATTTTTCACATTGGTTCGAAGAACACTTCTTTTCATCCTTTAATTTGTTTAAATTTGCAATCCATAAATTCCTAATAAAATGATTGGAAATCTCTTAAAAAAAATTATCGGTGATAAAAACACCAAAGATCGTTCTACGTATCAACCATTTGTGGATTCAGTGAATGCTGTTTATCCAGAAATACAAAGCTTAACAGATAACGAATTACGATCACAGACAAATGTTTTCATTCAAAAAATACAGGAAGATAAGTCCGCATTGGAACAACAGCTTACTGAACTCAAAGAGGAAGCAGAAAACACAGCGCTTTCAATTCAAGATAAAACAGCAATTTTTGAAAAAGTAGAAAAGCTAGAAAAAGAAGTTGATGAAAAAATAGAAGAAACACTACTCGAAATTTTGCCTCAAGCATTTTCTGTTGTCAAAGAAACAGCATTAAGATGGGCAACCAAAGGAGAATTAGTGGTCGATGCTCAAGATTTTGACAAAGATCTTGCTGCAAAAAAAGACGGCATCACGATAGAAGGAGATAAAGCCATCTGGTCTAACGAATGGACCGCCGCAGGAAACCATGTTCAATGGAATATGGTTCATTATGATGTTCAATTAATGGGTGGAGCTGTATTACACAAAGGAAATATTGCAGAAATGCAAACTGGGGAGGGAAAAACCTTAGTTGCAACACTTCCCGTTTATATGAATGCTTTAGCGAAAAAAGGTGCCCACATTGTAACGGTTAATGATTATTTGGCTAAAAGAGATTCTGAATGGATGGGTCCTTTATATCAATTTCATGGTCTATCTGTAGATTGTATAGACAAACACAAGCCCAATTCAAAAGAAAGAAGAGCAGCTTACATGGCTGATATCACCTTTGGGACAAATAATGAATTTGGATTTGATTATTTGAGAGACAATATGGCGGGACATGTAGATGACCTCGTCCAAAGAAAACATCACTTTGCCATTGTTGATGAGGTTGATTCTGTTTTGATTGATGATGCAAGAACACCATTGATCATCTCTGGACCTACCCCAAAAGGCGATGAACATGAATTCCATATTCTGAAACCAAGAATTGAAAGAGTAGTTCAAGCACAAAAACAATATGTACAACAATGTTTAACAGAGGCAAAGGAAAACCTAACTGTTATAAACGACGCTTCAGGAGATAAAAATGAAGCCAAGAAAAAGCTCGAAGAAGGTGGTATAGCATTACTACGTGCTTTTAGAGGATTGCCTAAAAACAAGGCACTCATTAAATATCTCTCTGAACCAGGGATAAAAGTCCATCTTCAAAAAACAGAGAACTTTTATATGCAAGAGCAAGGCAAGCATATGAAAAAAATTGATGTTGAGCTCTTTTTCACCATTGATGAAAAAAACAATTCGATTCAGCTTACTGACAAGGGTATTGACCTCGTTTCAGGGAATGAAGAAAGAGACTTCTTTATCATGCCAGATATTGGAGCAGAGATTGCTAAACTTGAAAATAACAATTTAGATCAAGAAACACTCATTGAACAAAAAGATGCATTAATCAGAGATTATTCCATAAAATCTGAAAGAATTCATTCTATCAATCAGCTACTAAAAGCCTACACCCTATTTGAAAAAGAAGTTGAATACGTGGTAATGGACAGTAAAGTGAAAATTGTTGATGAATCGACAGGTCGTATTTTGGATGGGAGAAGGTATTCTGATGGTTTACACCAAGCGATTGAAGCAAAAGAAGATGTAAATGTCGAGGCAGCTACACAGACCTATGCTACTGTTACTTTGCAGAATTATTTCAGAATGTATCACAAGTTATCGGGAATGACCGGTACTGCTGAAACTGAAGCAAAAGAATTTTGGGATATCTATGAGCTAGATGTGGTTGTGGTTCCTACGAATAAACCCGTGATTAGAAAAGACGAAGATGATTGGGTCTTTAAAACGGCTAGAGAAAAATACAATGCGGTAACCTTAGAAGTTGAGAAATTAATTGAAGCAGGAAGACCCGTGCTTGTGGGTACGACAACTGTTGAGATATCCGAGCTTCTGAGTAGAATGCTTCAAATGAAAAAAATAAAGCATCAAGTGCTTAATGCCAAATACCACCAAAAAGAGGCTGAAATTGTTGCCAATGCTGGATTGGCTGGGGCAGTTACAATAGCCACCAATATGGCAGGTCGTGGAACGGATATTAAGCTTGGAGAAGGTGTAATAAATGCCGGTGGATTGGCAATTATTGGAACTGAACGACATGATTCAAGACGGGTGGATAGGCAGCTTCGTGGTCGATCCGGGAGACAAGGGGATCCAGGTTCTTCAAGGTTTTTCGTGTCCTTAGAGGACGATTTAATGAGGAAATTTGGTTCTGAAAGAATTGCAAAAGTAATGGACCGAATGGGGCTTAAAGAGGGAGAAGTAATCTCTGCAGGACTGGTATCAAAATCAATCGAAAGAGCCCAGAAGAAGGTTGAGGAAAACAACTTTGGTGTGCGTAAGAGGCTACTCGAGTATGACGATGTAATGAATACCCAAAGGAAAGCCATTTACAAGAAAAGAAAAAATGCACTATACGGTGACAAAATAGATATCGACGTAGACAACATGTTCTACGACCTTTGTGATTTAACGGTTTTTAAGAATGAGAATTCTAATTACCAAGATTTTGAATTGGACCTAGTCAGGGTTTTGGGTATAGCAGCTCCGATAACAGAAGATAAATTCACCGAGATTAATAAAAATGAATTGGTCGATATCGTTTATGATAAAACACGATCAAAGTATGATCGAAAGTGTGAAAAAATAGCGACCAAAGGGATGCCTCAAATCAAACATGTGTACGAAACCATGTCTGAAAAATACAAGAACATTGTCTTTCCGTTAACGGATGGGAAAAGAGAAATGCGTTTGATTATAAATCTTGAGGAAGCCTACAAATCCGAAGGAAAGAACATCAGCAGGTCGTTTGAAAAAAACGTGATCTTATCGAAAATTGATGAAGAATGGAAAGAGCACCTTCGTGAAATGGATGACTTAAGGTCCGCGGTAAACAATGCGACATATGAGCAGAAAGATCCATTGGTGATTTATAAGCTAGAGTCCTATGAGCTATTTAAAAGCATGCTTGCAAGACTCAACGAAGATGTAGTTGAATTATTGATGAAGCTAGATATTCCTGCAGAGCAAGAAGTTGAAAGCACTAATAAAGAGGATAAGCAAAGTAACTACAGCGGGTCAAATTCAGGACAATCAAACACATCACAGGATGGACTTCCTAGTCGCCAAGGGTTTGATCAAGCCATTCAAAATTCGATGCGTTCAGAAGAAAAAAGACAACCTATAGTTTCAGCCCCAAAGGTTGGAAGGAATGAACCTTGTCCTTGTGGAAGTGGGAAGAAATACAAACAATGTCACGGAAAAGCTAATTAATGGATAAGCATACTTTACCGAATATTTCGATTATTGGTTCGGGAAGAGTTGCTAAATCTCTCGGTGCATTTTTCCTATCCAAAGGAGTTACTATAAAAGGTATTTATAGTAGAAATAAAGAAACAGGCAAAGCTTGTGCGACTCTTTTTAATTGTGATTATTTCGATAGGTCTGGCGAACTCACCGGTGATATTATATTGGTAGCCGTATCTGATGACCAAACCATAAATATTATAAATGAGATCGGGTCTGAGCAAGCAGTAATTTATACCGCTGGGAGTGTTGGTTTAAGTGAAATAAACCACCCCTATACAGGCGTATTCTATCCCCTTCAAACTTTCAGTGGCTTAGAGAGTGATATTGAATTTGATTTTCCAGTATTGATAGAATCTAAAACAGTGACTTTAACCAATCTGATCATAGACCTTTGTAAATACTGTGGTCTGAATTTTGACATTTGTGATTCACAGAAAAGATCAGACTATCATCTTGTTGCCGTATTTCTGAATAATTTCATTAACCATTTAGGGCATATTGCTAAAACTGAGAATAATGAAAGAGAATTGAATTGGGAAATCCTTAAACCATTATTAGACAAAACGGTTTTTAACATTATAAACAACAATACTTTAAGTAACCAAACTGGACCAGCTACTCGAAATGACATCTCGATAATAAAAAAACATGAAGAGATGCTAAATGAACAACATTTAAAGGTTTACCGAGCATTGACTGAAAGTATCATTAAAACCATGAATTCTAAATGAGCTATAAAACAAAATTGAATCCTATTGATACGTTTATTTTTGACGTAGACGGCGTTCTTACTGATGGGAAAGTATACTTCATGGAAAATGAAATCGTGAGGGCATTAAACTCGAAAGATGGATATGCCTTGCAATACGCCGCTAAGATGGGGTATCAAATTTTTATAATTACGGGAGGATATAGCGAAGACCTTAAAAAGAGATTGCTTGAGCTTGGTATTAAGGAAGTTCACTTGAGATCTGGGAACAAGTTGAAGGTCTACAACGGAATAAAATCGAAATATCAATTAAATGATGAACAGGTGTTGTATATGGGTGACGATATTCCTGACATTCCCGTTCTCAAAAAAGCAGGCGTAGCATGCTGTCCTCAGGATGCATGCATTGATGTGAAATCGAATGTTGATTATCAATCTCCGTATGATGGAGGAAAGGCATGTGTTAGAGATGTTATTGAACAAACTTTAAGGGTGCAAAATAAGTGGCTGAAAGACGAAGCTTATCACTGGTAGTTTAATATTAAGCCTAGTCACCACATTTTATTATTTTTGAACGAATTTAATACGAGTTATGAATACACAAGAATACATTGAAGTAGAAGACAAGTACGGAGCGCACAACTATCACCCTTTACCGGTTGTACTGAAAAAAGGAGAAGGCGTTTATGTTTGGGACGTTGAAGGCAAAAAGTACTTTGATTTTTTATCCGCTTATTCAGCAGTAAATCAAGGACATTGTCATCCTAAAATTATCAAAGCACTAACGGACCAATCTGAAACATTGACACTCACCTCTCGTGCATTTTATAATGATGTACTAGGAGAATACGAAAAATACGTAACAGACACCTTTGGATTTGACAAGGTTTTACCAATGAACACAGGTGCTGAAGCTGTTGAGACAGCGTTAAAAATATGTAGAAAGTGGGCCTATGAAGTAAAAGGCATTCCAGAAAACCAAGCAACAATTATCGTTTGTGACGGAAATTTTCACGGACGAACCACAACCATCGTTTCCTTTTCAAATGATCCTGATGCTACTAAGAATTTTGGCCCCTATACTCCAGGGTTTATAAAAATACCTTACAATGACAACAAAGCACTGGAAGAAGCGCTAAAGCTACCGAATATTGCAGGATTTCTGGTAGAGCCTATACAAGGTGAAGCAGGTGTCTATACGCCTAATGAGGATTTTATGCGAACTGCAAAATCATTGTGTGAAGAACAAAATGTACTTTTTATCGCTGATGAGGTTCAAACAGGGATCGCGCGTACAGGAAGCTTACTTGCCGTTTGTGGAGATTGTAATTGTCAAAACTCATGCGAAAGACAAGAAGAAACATACGCCCGTCCTGATATTCTAATTCTTGGAAAAGCCCTTTCAGGAGGGGTTTATCCTGTATCCGCTGTTTTGGCAAATAACGCCATAATGAATGTAATCAAACCTGGACAACATGGATCGACCTTTGGAGGAAATCCTGTTGCGGCAAAAGTTGCTATTGCAGCTTTGGAAGTGGTAAAAGATGAGAATTTGATTCAAAATGCACGCAAATTAGGAAAGCTATTTCGCAACGGAATGCAGAAGATTATTGATAATAATGACTTGGTGGTAAGCGTCCGGGGTAAAGGATTACTTAATGCCATTATAATCAATGACAGCCCAGATAGCTCAACAGCATGGGACCTTTGCGTAGCCATGAAAGATAATGGACTACTTGCAAAA
>ERZ1048686.2718-NODE-2718-length-11956-cov-4.726662_pt1 | contig 11956 bp, 6 predicted proteins | sample MGYA00383099_ERZ1048686 | MGnify/ENA primary metagenome ERZ1048686 (study PRJEB29581, sample SAMEA5548369) | metagenome | biome: marine; feature: coastal; material: water | depth 25 m | study: Short-term variability in the microbial, nano- and picoplankton...
AAAAGTAATTTTTTTAAATTTAATGAAAACAAAGGGTTTTCTGCTCCAAATTTTCTGTACTGGACTAACGGGGAAAACACGCTGATTTATGAGTATTAAATACATAGGGTTGCAGAATTGGCGAGAAGATTTATCTTCCTGTAGAAAACATATAACTCTTTTGTTTTTGTTGTTTCAGGGGTGTTGGTCGATTTCAGAAATGCTTAAGTTTAGGTCCATTTATGCCGTTATGGAGTTGCGAAGGTTTATGAATTGGGATCAGGAAAATAACCAAATTTTTAACAAACTGTTGCTAGTAGGATTTTTTTCCCTTCTTTGGTGGAGTTCTATGTCATCACTATCCTACGCTCAAATTACCCCTCAAGGACGAGATCAGACGTATAAACAGGCTGCTCCAGGCCGATTTGAGGAGAGATTCAAACAAAAGAAACTACCTCAATCGCAGGTGGTCCCTGTAAAGCCAGACAACTTGAGGCCTGTTTTTCCAGCTGAGATGAGGAAAGTGAAATTTCTTCTCCAAAGAATGATCATAAAAGGCTCGACAATTTATGATAAGAGAAAGTTTTCTCGGTTATTCAGAAAATATCTACACAAGAGAGTAAATCTCGAGCAGGTTTATATGATTGCTCAGGAAATAACAAATATGTATCGCGCTGATGGGTATATTCTTTCCAAGGCGGTGGTACCTCCTCAGAAAATTGAAGAGGGTGTGGTTCAAATCGATGTGATTGAGGGTTTTGTTAATCGGGTCACTATTCAAGGAAGAGTGCGCGGTCCACGAAAACTTCTCAACGAATATCGAAAAGCACTTTTAAGATCTCGGCCTTTGAAAGCCAGAGACCTAGAGAGATACTTGCTTTTGGTGGATGACTTACCGGGTGTTTCAGTGAAGTCGGTTTTAACCCCCTCAAAATTTAAACAAGGGGCCACTAACATTACGCTTATTTTTGATACCAAGGGTTATGAAGGGAGTGTTGGTGCCGACAACCGAGGTACTAAGTTTAATGGGCCGGTTCAGATTAATGCGGGAGTTTCGGCCAACTCACTCTTCAAAAACTATGAGCGTATTGGCTTACAGGGTGTGGTGACTAGTAATACGGATGAACTAAAGTTTTTTCGAGGTTTCTATGAACAGCCCATATCTTCGGAAGGTACTAAGTTGTTTTTTTCGGGATCATTTAGTGAATCCGAGCCTGGCTCCGCTCTTAAATCTTTTGAAGTGGCAGGAGAAAGTAAAACTTTCACATTAAGGCTGACGCATCCCTTCGTTCGATCCAGATCTGAAAACCTGAATGGATTCGTGGGTTATACGAACCGAGATTCAGAAACGAAGATTTTGGGAGAACTTGATTCAGAAGATCGTCTTCGTATCGTTAACTTGGGTATGTCGTATGATTTTGTTGACGCGTATCGAGGAATTAACCTTGTCAGTTTTAATTTAAGTAAGGGCTTTGATATTTTTGACTCGACGAAAACGGGAACAGCAAAACTTACGCGCCTAGCAGGTCATAGTGATTTCACCAAGGTTACTGGAGAGATGCTTCGGCTTCAACAGCTAGCGCCTTCATGGATGTTGTTGGGAGAACTTTCTTGGCAATATTCTTTTGATAAACTTTTGGCTTCCGAAGAATTTGGTGTCGGTGGGGCTAAGTTTGGTCGGGCTTATGATTCTTCTGAAATTACAGGAGATCAAGGTTTGGCTTTCAAGCTGGAACTCCAAAAAGCTTTCCAGCCAAAGAAAAAATATCTTAGAGATTTGCAGGCGTACGCCTTTTTTGATTACGGAAAGGTTTGGAGCCGCATTGAGACAACTGCAGGTTCCAAGACTCAGGATCTTGATTCCTTGGGAATCGGTATCAGGTTTAACATAACAGATATGATCTCAGGGTATATGGAATGGAACAAGCCTCTAAATCGGAAGGTGGCTTCGGAGGGCAACAAAGACGGACGAGCTTTCTTTAGTCTATCGGCAAAGTTTTAGGATTTTTATGAATGTTTTTAAATTGAACCAGAGAATATTTAGCGGCATAGCAAGCAGCTACTCATCGCCACCTGCGCTAACAGATGAGGTGGTGAAGTTTAGCTTGGCTTGTGCTCCGTTAAGGCGAGGGATTTTTAGAATTCCGAAAAAGCCGAGTAACTCTATTATTTTTCTGGTTTCATTTTTATCATATCTTATTGGGGTTTTTCCTTCCATAGTCTTTGCTCTTCCCGCTGGAGGGAAAGTTCAAGCAGGTTCGGCTACCATCATGCAGCCTTCTGCTAAACAAATAACTATTCATCAGACCACCGAAAAAGCCATCATCGACTGGCAAGCGTTTGGCGTTGGCAGCACTGAAAAGGTTAATTTTAAATTGCCTCAAGGTGGAGTCACACTGAATCGAGTTACTGGGAACGATGTGTCGCAAATTTTTGGTCAGTTGACTTCTAATGGTAATCTTTGGCTGATTAACCCTAACGGAATTCTTTTTGGTAATAGCGCACAGGTAGATGTTCATGGTTTGCTCGCGACAACTAGCAATATTTCTAATACGGATTTTTTAAGCAACAATTATAACTTCAGCATTCCTTCTAGCTTGAATTCCACAGTGATCAACCAAGGCTCTATTACAGTGGCCGAAGCTGGGTTGGTTGCTCTAGTTGCACCTGGAGTGCAGAATATGGGTATTATTAATGCACGATTAGGGAAGGTAAGCTTGGCTTCAGGCAAAACTTTTACTGTGGATTTGTATGGTGACCAGCTCATCAATCTGGCAGTAGATAGTAAGGTGACGGGGCAGGTGACTGGAATGGATGGAGAGATTTTACCTGATCTCGTTACCAATAAAGGTAGCATTTTTGCCGATGGCGGAGTAGTTCGATTGGATGTTAATGCAGCTCAGAATATTGTGGATAGAGTGATCAATATGGATGGCATTATCCAAGCACAATCGGTATCTGAAAAAAATGGAACGATTACTCTGATGGGTGGCGATGCTGGCGCGGTCAGTGTTACGGGTACATTGAATGCCTCAGGCTACGATGAAGGGGAAACAGGAGGCAACATTCATGTCTTAGGTGATATGCTTGATTTTTCAGCCAATGGTTTTATTGATGTTTCGGGTGACCTGGGTGGCGGGACGCTTCTTTTTGGTGGCGACTATCAGGGTAAAGGCTTAGTTCCGAACGCAATGGATGTATATGTTGGGCCGAATACGCAGACATTTGCAGATGCGGTAACTAGCGGTAACGGTGGCAAGATAATTTTCTGGGCCGATCGGCGTATGCGGTTTAACGGTATTGTAAGAGGGCGAGGGGGAAAGTACTTTGGAGATGGGGGGCTGGTAGAGGTTTCTGGAAAAGAAGAGTTATATTTTGATGGCTCGGTGGATACAACTGCAACAAATGGCAAAACCGGAACCCTGCTTCTTGATCCGAAAACTATTACTGTCGCGAATGGATCAGGCAGCACGACTGCTAGTGGTGCTACAAGCTTCACCACCATTTATGAAAATACTCTAGAATCGATGTCGGCATCGACCAATGTCACCCTTCAAGCCACCGATAGTATTGTTTTGGGGAGTCTCGACCTACAACAAGTCAGTGGTAATTCGGTCACCTTCAAGGTTACGGATGGAACCATAAGTGTTACAAACGCTTCTGACACAATATCCACGAATGGTGGAAGCATTAATTTTAGTGCTACTGGAAACTTAACTCTAGGAACCCTTAACTCAAATGGTGGAGATATTTCACTGACCGGTAATGACCTTCTATTATTCGGAACGCTAAGTAGCGGTGCAGGAAATATTAGCATCACCCATGTTGACAGCGGAAAAATAGGACTCGGCGATACCTCGTGTGGTAGTGCCTGCGCTATGACCATCGATAATACTGAACTTGGTAAAATGTCGGGTAATCAACTCATTATCGGAGGTTCGTCCAACGGGGATATTTATGTAAATGATGTAACTCAGTCCTCATCCACTTTCTCAAATGGGGTTGCACTGAATGTGAATGCGCATGTATCCGGTTCGAAAGGAAGTGTTATCTTTGAAGGAACCGCATCTTCATTCTCAGCTTTAACTGCTGGTGCAATGAATGGAATAGAACTTAATTCTAACTTGACGACCACTACTGGAGCCTTGGCTCTGGACGGGGACTCCGACAGCACTTTAGATACCGAGGACTATATTACCTTTGCCAGCGGGATCACCTTGAGCAGCGCAGCGGATATCTCATTAAGTGCGGCCAACGGAGGAATGAATGCAGCAGGAGCCATAACCTTAACTACTCCATCAAGTATTACTCTGACAGGTAATATGACGGCAGCCGGAGCAGTTGCTCTGACTGCAAATTCAGGTATTAGTTTAAATAATAGTATCTCAACTTCATCCGGTGTTTTAAATATAAACGCAAACTCGTCAACCTTGTCGTTGGCGAGTGGTATTACTTTGAGTTCAGCGGGAGCCTTGACTCTTGCTGCTGGTAGCACCTCTTCATCGGGGGGCCTAAACCTTACTTCCACAGCTTCTACAATCAACGTAAATAATGCATTGGTTTCTGCAGGTGCTATTAATATGTCTGCGGCAAGTGGTCTTACTCTAAGTAACAATACATTAACTGCAGCAGGAAATATTTCTCTTGAAGTCGACTCCACTAACTCCGGTTCGGGTCAACTAAATTTGGTAAGTGGTACAACCATAACTTCTTCTGCGGGTTCCATTGCCCTAGGAGCAACCACAGGTGGAATAAGTAGCACCGGACCTCTAACATTGAATGCATCAAATGGTATTACTGTTGCGGACTCATTAACCATTGCCGGTGCGGTGAATATTGATGCAGACACGGATAACAATGGTTCCGGTGATTTCACTGTATCTACTGGTTCTTTATCTACCACCAATAACGCACTGACGGTGACAGCCAATGATCTAGTCTTGTCAGGCACTCTGGATAGTGGTACGGGTTCGACTACTATTAATATTTCAGATGGTGGTTCCTTGGGGCTCGGGTTCAGTTCCGGTTTCGGGATGAATATCACAACCACTGAGCAAGGAAAACTGGTCGGTACTGGCGATCTCAGTCTAGTGAATGGAAACATTACCTTTTTAGCAGGCAACAGTTTGAGTCATTCTGGAAAACTGAATATCGGGCAAAGCGGGGGAACGATAACCGGACAAGGTGCTTTGACCTTATCCGCAGCAAAAGGACTGGCCATTAACAGCAGTAATCTGTCAACAGCTGGTAACTTATCCCTAGAAGGTGACTCCAACAATTCAACGGATTCTGATGACAGTATTTCCTTCGTATCGGGAGCATCGCTCACAGCATCTGCAGGTTCTATTACTCTAAATGCGACAACGGGAGGGATATCCGGTGCAGGCGCCGTGAATCTGAATGCTACAGGTGGCATCAACATCAACGATAGCTTGACATCGGAGGGAACCATGACTTTCGATGCTGACACTGATAATGACGGGTCAGGGACTTTTACCATTGCTGCTAGCAAAGCATTGACTACTGGGAGTAATGCCCTCTCCATAACGGCCGGAGACTTGGACTTTAACGGCACCCTAAATAGTGGAACAGCAGGTACTACAATTTTTAATTCTTTATCAGGAGCAACTATAGGATTAGGAACGACGGGTAACATGACTTTGTCTAGCACAGAACTTGGAAATATCACTGCTGGTAGTCTTACGATCGGCGGTGGAACAAATGGAAATATTGTTGTTTCGGGAGTAGCATCCAACAATAGCGATCAGTTTGGAATACTCAATTTAAACGCTACGGCTTCGAACTCTTCAGTAACTTTTGGAACTGCAGACTCCACTTTTCAGGGTTTAGTGGTTAACGCAGAAAATGGCATCACACTTTCTTCAAATCTGACTACAAATGGAACAACCAATCTCATTTCTGATTCGGATGGTGACGGCGCGGGCAATTTTTCAATCTCCAGCGGTAAAATTCTCACCACTAATAACAATGCATTGACTATTACTTCTAATAGTATGTCTTTCAACTCCACCGGAAGAATCACCTCCGGCACAGCGACTACAACTCTGAAAGTTTCTGATAGTGGCACAATTGGACTTGGTAATACCGCGGGTAATTTTTCTCTAACAAATTCTGACCTGGCTTTGATCACTTCAGGAAGTCTCATCATCGGTGGTGCAACCAATGGTACGATTACAGTAGACGGAGTAACTTCTACGTCTAAACCACTGACGTTGATCGCTACTGCCAGCGGAAAAGCGGTGAACTTCGCATCTACAGCGTCTTCATTTAATGACTTGACTCTTGATGCAGGAACGGGAGGAGTGGACTTTGGAGTGAACGTGTCTGCAAACGGAAACTTGAGCGTTACTTCAGGAGGGAATATTACTGATATCGGAACCTTGACAATATCAGGGGCATCCAGTTTCACCACCGATGTTGCCAATCAGGTGATAACTCTGGACAACACATCTAATAGCTTCACCGGGGTGTTGACTTTGAACACTTTAGGTAACTCGGGCAACGCTACGCTGGTGAGTGATAACGCAGTGACTCTTTCCACTTCTAACATTGGCGGAAATATAGCGGTCACGGTGGGCGGAAATAACTCCTTAAATGTGATCGGTGCTGGATCGGCCGGCGGTTCTATTAGCCTCCTTGCAGACGATGATATTATTTTTACCGCTGCGGGTGATTTGACGACAACAACCGGGGAAATTACCATTAACGCTGACAACGACCTTGATAAAAATAGTTCTGGCGGAGCCTTGACTATGGCAAATGGAACGGTATTTAACGCTGGTTCTGGAGCTCTGGCTCTCTCGGCTGATGAAGACATCACTCTTGGTCTGATTCAGACCGATAGTGCTTCGGACACGGCTTTGACGCTGACCTCAACTAGCGGTGGAGTTGTCGATGGCGATATTGCATTGCCGCCAAACTCAACTAGAACTGGGGGCGATACTAGCGCATGGCTGGATATTGATGCGGCAAATGGCAGACTAGTAGCCGACTTAGTAACCGGTTTTGGTAAAGATAACGCTATTGAGACGAAAGTTAAATCTCTAGATATAGACAATTCTACAGCGGGAAAGGTCAATATTTTTGAGTTTGATAATCTAGATATTTTAAAAATTAATAATGCTGGAGAGAGCGCTCAGGTTTCATTTGAAGGCTTGATAACAGGAACAACAAATTGTGTGGCTGACGGAACGTGTTTTTTCATTAGTCGTGATATGACAGAAAAACTCATATCTGGCACAGGAAAAACTCTTAGTCAGCTTGCTGACGGCACCACTCAGCAGCTTAAATTTAATAACTTCGAATTTGATGGTCAAAATCTTTACGAGAAGACACCGGCAGACCATGTTTCCAGTTCATCAAATGGACCGTTCACAGCAGATCTTTTCAGTGAAAAGTTTGAGCTGGTTGAGTTGGCTGCGGGAACTGAAGCAAAATTTGATAGCATGGAAGTGAGCAAGTCTTTTTGGGGAGGCCCAAAACAAACGACCTTAGAAGTGGCTGAATCGAAGGCCTCAGATAAAAAGGTCCGCTCCAGACAGAGAACCGCAAAGAGGAAGAAACGGGCCGCGCAGAAACTAGACGATACGGCTTCTATCACTAACAGAAAAATACCGAAACCTCGAATCCAGTCGAGTGAATCGGGTTATCTCGGGGTTACCTCTCCCGCTCGACGTGGAGTCGGAGAGCTATAACTCTATTTAATTAAAGTAGGCTTAGAAGTATGTTACCTATTGCTAGCAACAGTATTTACTGTTTGATGGGCTAAGGCTATATTTCGACTGGACGTAGGCAGGTTTTAATATATTCAGCATCGATAACTCTCAGCTTGCCGTGCTGAGGGTCTTCGACATACTTATTGTAGATACTGTCAAACTCGCTTCCAGTGTCAGGAACACCTTTTAATTCGAGTTGTCGGGTGTCAACAGGGTCTCGTCTTAGAAGCTTTAAAGTAGCCTGGTCAAGCTTAAATGGATGTTCCAGCTTTTCCAGAGCGACTAGAGGTTCTATGCCTTCTGACATGATGTCCTTGATTTCTTCTTCTAATAAATTTTTTCTTTCCTGGTGACGGGCATGAGGGTAATCGGCCTGTGAAAAGATCATAAAGTCCAGATCAGGCCAATAATTATTAATGAAGTCATCGAAGTTCACTTCGACTGCATTACTCAAATGAATATCGCGGGAATTACCCGGATCGTTCTGAATTAGATCATTATAAACTTGAATAATGTTGTGAACAGAATCATAGAGCACAGACCAGTGGTAGGCGTTGATCTTTTCGTTGGTACCAAAGGAATCCATTGCTTTAACGAGAACGACTAGCGCGAAATGCATCTCCTCCATTTTCAAGAAAGCGGATGACCAAGGAAACCGACTTTTGTACCATTGGTTGACATCAGTAGGGTATTCACGCCGAGAAGAATCTTCGGGGGGGCGGTAACCGTTTTCGATAAAATCTAAAATGTCATCGAGTTCTTTGTAGGCTAGATCCAGTCCAGCCCTTACCACTGTGTATGGGAATAACTTACGTTGATATTCCATATACTGTTTCAACTCTGGAAGTTTGTCTTCCAGTTCGTGTTTGTGGTCTCTTTTGCCTATATCTTTAGCGAAGATCAACATAATCTAATCTTTCATATAATTCTGTATTGTTTATTTCCCGGAATCAAAGCGTTGAGTAAACATTTTTAAGATGTCCATTTTTTCTTGATCGCTCATATCCTCGATCATTTTTCGGGCCTCCGCCATTTGCTCTGAAGTCATTTTACCCATAGCATCCTTGGCAGCATTCTGAAACCCTTTCATGTTTGTTGCTCCCTTAACCCAAGAAAACTCATCCAATGGTTTTCCATCCGGTACTTTTAGGTCAATTTTTTCCCGAGACCGGAACTCCACATGGTTCCCAACGATCTTCCCAAAAATCTTTTCACACTGAAGCTTGTCCAATACATCTGTCAGTGATGACCCGTGATTTTTACAGGCATCATAAACGGGCTTGAAGGGTAACCGGACAATTTTTTCAGGGAACCCATTCTTGCGAATGGAATGCTTGATACTTTCTTCAGCAGGATTAGTTTCAGCTTTGCTCATAGGAAATTTCGTAACGTCTCAAGATTGGATATATTTAGGAGTATAGTATAATCCACAGAAATGCGAAATACTGTATTCCCTAAAAATTAATTTCTATGGTACGAGCCACAAAAAAAGCTGTTGATTTTAAAAAGAGTGTTTCTCTGCGCCTTGCACTGGCCCAAGTTAATGGGCTGGTGGGCGGATTCAAAGCAAATGCTGAAAAGGTAAAATCGGTCTGTGCTAAAGTCCGCAAAATGGGCGCCGATGTGGTGCTGTTTCCTGAATTGATGATCACCGGCTATCCGCCAGAAGATTTATTGCTGAAAGAAAAATTTATTGAAGATTGCCAAAAAACGTTAAAAAAAATCGCTTCCACGACACATGGCCTGACAGCCGTGGTGGGGTATGCCGAAAAGGAGGCAGGAAAACTTTATAATTCCGCCGCTTTAATTTGTGATGGAAAACATATAGCAACCGCCCGCAAAATGCTCCTTCCAAATTATGGTGTGTTCGATGAGAAACGCTATTTTACTGAAGGGGAAGAACCTCTCCGCTTTTCATTGAAAGGAGCGCAAATCGGACTTACCATTTGCGAAGATATTTGGGAAGAGTCGGGACCGGGAAAATCATTAAGCAAACATATAGACCTCCTCATTAACATCTCTTCGTCGCCTTATCATAAGGGGAAAGCACAGGTCCGCAGGCAGATGATTATTAAACGCGCTAAGGCTTATAAATGCCCAATTGCCTATGTCAATCTGGTCGGGGGGCAAGACGAGTTGGTGTTCGACGGTCACAGCTTGGTGGTAGGTAGTGATGGAGGAATCATCGCCCAAGCGAACTCCTTTGAAGAAGAAGTCCTTTTTTTTGATATTACTTTGCCATCAAAAAATTCCAAAGCAAAAGCTAGAGGGATTCGTAGTGTCAAGGCTCCTGCCTCTCTGTCGAAAATAATCAAACTAAAGGAATTGCCCGCTCATTCATACATTGAAAAGTCGGAAGAGGAAGAAGTCTATTCAGCTTTAGTTTTGGGCACCCGCGACTACATTCGTAAAAATGGATTCTCCAAGGTGATACTCGGGTTAAGCGGAGGTGTTGATTCATCTCTGACTGCTGCTATAGCCGTCGACGCATTAGGTGCGGCTAATGTGGTGGGTGTATTGATGCCGTCTCCGCATTCTTCAACTGGCAGTATTAATGACTCGCTGGAGTTGGCGAAAAATTTAAAAATAAAAACTTTCACCTTGCCCATCGTCTCAGCCATGAAGGCCTACGAATATATTCTTCAAGAAACATTCAAAGATACAGAACCGGGTCTAGCAGAAGAAAACCTTCAAGCCCGCATTCGAGGCAACTTGTTAATGGCGCTTTCTAATAAATTTGGTTGGATGGTGTTGACCACCGGCAACAAAAGTGAGTTTAGCATGGGTTACTGTACTCTTTATGGCGATATGGCAGGTGGCTTTGCTGTGATTAAAGACGTGCCCAAAGTTTTGGTTTACCAACTTTCAAACTGGCTAAACAGCGATAAAATAATTATCCCTGAAAATGTTCTAAACAAAGAGCCGTCTGCAGAACTACGACCAGACCAAAAAGATACTGATTCGCTACCACCTTATGAACTGCTCGACCCCGTACTTTTGTGTTATATCGAGGAAGACGCGTCCCTAGAAGAGATCAAAGTTGCGGGTTTATCAAAAGCCGAAACCCAGCGTATCGCGCGACTGGTCGACCTAAGCGAATATAAACGTCGCCAAGGTCCACCAGGCATAAAGATCACCCCAAAAGCCTTTGGCAAAGATAGGCGGCTACCGATAACAAACCGTTTCAAACCCTAGATCGTTAGTCATCGTTTTGAGATTGGAGTGGGGAGATTATTCAGGTTTTAAATGGGTTTGTTGGGCTTACAAAGAGGATCAAAATACCCTTCTTTCTTTTAGATATTTTTAATTTAGTTTCTGGATAAACCTCTTTAAAGCATGAAGTTAATGTTGGAGGATATTATAAGTGGGTGATAAGATCGGGTAAATTTTTTAAATAAAAAATAATCTCAATATTTTTTGAGGGGAGAATAGTCATGAAAAAGATTGGTGTGGTGCTCTCAGGATGTGGAGTATTTGACGGAGCAGAGATTCATGAATCAGTCATAACTCTTTTAGCGATAGACCGAGCCGGTGCCAAGGCAGTGTGCATGGCCCCTAATGTTGATCAGATGCATGTGGTCAACCATTTAACTGGTGAAGAGTCTGTAGGCGAAAAACGAAATGTTCTTGTTGAAGCTGCACGCATAGCCCGTGGTGAGATTAAAGATATCTCCACGGTTAAAGCTGAGGAACTTGACGCATTGGTGCTTCCCGGCGGATTTGGTGCGGCAAAGAATCTTTCCAACTTCGCGATCAAAGGCGAAAACTGTGATGTCCACCCAGAAGTCTTCAGACTGGTGAAAGAGTTTGCCGCTAAAAAGAAACCACAGGCGGCTTTATGCATTGCACCCGCCATGATGGCGAAGATTTATGAAGATGCATCCAACAAACCTACATTGACCATTGGCAATGACAAGGATTGTAGTAGTAAGATGGAAACGATGGGTAGCATACATCAGGATTGTTCAGTGCAGGACTTTATCTGCGACGAAAAAAATAATATCGTCTCCACTCCGGCCTATATGTTGGGCCAGAGCATCTCAGAAGTGGCCGGAGGCATTGAAAAAACTATCAATCAGTTGATTAAAATGACCAGCTAATGTTCTCTGGGAGCGTGACAAAATAGGCGGCATTCGCTCCCACAGTCAGAAAGGCTGGAGCCAGCAAGAGCCTTTTAAGACGAAGAATAGGATTGTTAGCCTAACATCTTGTATTAATAGGCCTCCAGGCCTCTCGACTCA
>ERZ1048686.2725-NODE-2725-length-11939-cov-13.804443_pt1 | contig 11939 bp, 9 predicted proteins | sample MGYA00383099_ERZ1048686 | MGnify/ENA primary metagenome ERZ1048686 (study PRJEB29581, sample SAMEA5548369) | metagenome | biome: marine; feature: coastal; material: water | depth 25 m | study: Short-term variability in the microbial, nano- and picoplankton...
TAAATAATCATTTATATACGTTTAATTTGCCCGACGTTGATTTAATGATAAGAACCAGCGGAGAGCAAAGAATAAGTAATTTCCTTTTATGGCAAATGGCTTATGCCGAATTATACTTTACAAATATACTTTGGCCAGATTTTAGAAAAGAGCATTTTTATGATGCAATTATAGAATATCAGAATAGAGAAAGAAGATTTGGAAAAACTAGCGAGCAAACTATACAAGCAGAATAGCATCAAATTTGGTGCTTTAATTCTCATTTTTTTACTTTCAACAGTTCATTTTACTACCAACGCACAAGTAGTAAAAGACTCAACAACTATTGTTGATAAAGATAGTATTACCATTCAGGAAAATATTGTCTATGAAAAAGGCAAAGAATATATTCTAGGGGGAATCTCTATCTCTGGTCTACAAAAATTCTCAGAATCTACAGTAAAGGTATTTACAGGTCTTAAAATTGGTCAACCCCTAAAATTACCGGGAGATAAACTAACAAGTGCAATTAAAAAACTATATCAAAGTAAACAATTTAGTACCGTAGAAGTTTTTTTAATAAGAGTAGACGGGAATACTATATACTTAGAGTTTGATGTAAAAGAGCTTCCTCAACTTAATCAAATTAGTATTGCGGGAATCAAAAAAAATAAATCAAAAGCTTTAAAAACTGAGGCCGAACTGAAAACCGGTGCCATGGTAACAGATAACTTACTTGTTACTACCAAAAATTATTTCAAGAAAAAATATACCGACAAAGGTTTTCTAAAGACAAAGGTAAGTATTGACACTAAAAGAGATTCTTCAGACATCAATGCTGTAAATATGAGTGTCTTTATAGATAAGGGTTCTAAAATAAAAATAAAGAATATCAATTTCATTGGAAATAAAGCAATTTCAGAAAGTAAGCTAAGAGCTGCCATGGGCAATACAAAAAGAAAATTTGCAGGTAGATTTTGGAAAGGTTCTAAATACATTGATGAAAAATTTAAAGAGGATCTTGTTAGTATTCTTGATACCTACAGTAGACTTGGATATAGAGATTCTAGAATTTTATCTGACAAGGTAACTTGGAATGAGGATAATACAATTAATATTGACATTACACTTGAAGAAGGAAGACAATACATTTTTGGAGATATTCTATATGTTGGAAACAAAAGCTATACTGACCAACAATTAAATACAATTCTGAAAATTGAAAAAGGGGATGTTTATAATGGATCTGTATTAAAGGAAAGAATTACAGGTGATGGAAGCCCAACATCTGAAGATATTCAAACACTTTATCAAAATAGTGGATATTTGTTTTCATCTGTAAATGCAGTAGAAACTAAAGTAGTTAATGATTCTATAACCGTTGAGATTAGAATTAGAGAAGATGAAAAAGCAACCATTAATAAGGTGAGTATTGTAGGTAACGATAAAACTAATGATTTTGTCATTTTTAGAGAACTGAGGGTTAAACCAGGTTCCTTATTTAGTAGAGATGCAATTATTCGTTCGATTCGTGAAATTGGTCAACTTGGTTTTTTTGACACAAATGTAACACCAGATGTAAGACCTAACTACCAAGATAAAACTGCAGATGTAGAGTTTAGTGTTGTAGAAAAGGGAGGAAGTCAAATAGAACTTCAAGGAGGTTATGGAGGAGGTTCTTTCATTGGAACTTTAGGATTGTCATTTAATAATTTTTCCATTCGTAATTTATTCAAGAAAGAAGCCTATAAGCCGCTTCCAATGGGTGATGGTCAGTCATTATCACTTCGATTACAAACCAGTAGAACGTTTAACACCTATAGTTTTTCTTTCACAGAACCATGGTTTGGAGGTAAAAAACCTCAATCTTTATCGTTCTCGATATATTCATCTAAACAATTTCAACTAGACAGACAAACCTTTGACGTAGATCGAGATAGAAGTTTAGGTATAGCGGGTGCTTCAGTTGGTATTGCAAAACGTCTCACATGGCCAAGTGATTTCTTTACGTTGTCTCAAACCCTAAGTTACCAAAGTTTTGGTCTAAATGATTATCAATTTAGAGTTGGTAGTGATATCCTAAGTGAGGGAGACCTAAATAATCTTGCATACAATATAAGTTTAAGTCGAAATTCAGCTGGTCCTAGTTTAATTTTCCCAACCTACGGTTCTACTTTTAGTATTAGTGCTAAAGCTACAGTCCCGTATTCTCTTTTCAATACTAAAGACTACCAAAGCTTAGCACCTGCAGAAAGGTTTAAATGGTTAGAATACTATAAATTATTATTCAAAGGGAAATGGTATAACAGTCTAGCGAAAAAGCTAGTTTTAATGGCAAATACAGAAATCGGATATTTAGGTTTTTATAATGACGAATTAGGAAGCACACCTTTTGAAAGGTTCTTTGTAGGGGGAGACGGAATTGCTCAATTTCAGTTAGATGGTAGAGAAAGTGTAGGTTTAAGAGGTTATGAAAATAATAGATTGTCATCTATAGAAGGTGGAACTATTTATAACAAATTTCAATTAGAATTAAGATATTCCATAACAGATAAACCCTCAGCATCTATCTATACTATTGGATTTTTAGAGGCTGGAAATTCTTATGACAATTTTGATAGCTTTAATCCGTTTAATTTAAAAAGATCTGCTGGAGTTGGTATTCGTATATTTATGCCAGCATTTGGTTTACTTGGAATAGATTTTGCACACGGTTTTGATCCTTTACCTGGATCAAATATTAAATCTGGTTGGCAAACTCATTTTATTATAGGTCAACAATTTTAATAAAAAAAATGAAACTTAATTTTTTGAACTTGAGGTTTTCGGGACACAATAAGAAAATAGTAAACATCGCTTTATGTTTGCTTCTAATCTGTACAGTCTTTGTTAATGCTCAAAAACCTCAAAGAATAGCTTACATAGATATGGAGTACATTCTAGAAAATGTACCTGAATATATGGAAGCTCAAAATACCTTAGATTCTAAAGTAAGTAAATGGCGAAGTAAATTAGATAAGTTAAGTAGATATATAGAAAAGATTAAAAATGATTTAGCCAATGAGCGTGCTATTTTAACCAATGATCTTATTCTTGATAAAGAGGATGAAATCACTTTAAAACAAGAGGAACTTAGAAGATTAGAATCATTGTATTTTGGACCAAATGGAGATATGTATTTATTGAGAAAACAGTTAGTAAAACCCATCCAGGATCAAGTTTTCAATTCTATAGAAGGTATTGTTAAAAAAAAGAAGTATGATTTTGTTTTTGACAAATCTAGCGACCTAGTAATGTTATATTCCAATAAAAAATACGATATTAGCGAATTAATTTTGAATGAAATTGTTAGGGAAAGAAAACTTAAAATCAATAAAGAAAAAAGACAACAAAAATCTGTTTTAAGTAAAGAAAAAACAGAGAAACAAAAAAAATTATTAAGAGACAGGGAAGCTTTAAGAAAAAAGAAAGACGAAGAAAGAAAAGCTAGAATAAAGAAAAGCGAAGAAATACGAAAGAAAAGAATCGCTGATATAGCAGAGAAAAAAAGAATTTTAAAAGAGAAAAAAGAAGCTATAAAAAAGAAAAATAACTTAGAACAAGATAATAATTAAATTAAATAAAATGAGAAAATTGAAGAGTTTACTATTAGTAGCAATTTTAACTTTAGGGATGAGTGGTCTTGCAAATGCTCAAAAAGTTGGACATGTAGTATACGAAAGAGTAATTGCAAACATGCCTGAGACAAGAGCTTTACAAGTAGAATTAGCTAAAATCACCAAAACGTATAAGGATGATATCGATGGTATGAAAAAAAAGTTTGATGATAAAATAAAGAAATACTCAGCAGAACAAGGTCAACAAACTGAAGACACAAATATTCAGAGAGGCCAAGAAATAAAAGTTGATCAATCTAGAATTCAACAGGCGGAACAAGCTGCATACCAAGACATTCAAGAGAAACAAAACAACAAGCTAGTTCCAATTATTGGTAAAGCAAGAAAAGCTATTAGTGAGATAGCTAAAGCAAAACAAATACTTTATGTACTTGACGCATCTGCAAGTAGAGGACTACTAGTAGCTGACGGTGAAGATTTATATGAGGCTGTAAAAGTTAAATTAGGACTTTTACCTGATCAAAAACAACCAACTGCACCAGGTCAAAATTAAAAAATAATTACACAATTTAAAAAATCCTACTTTTTCAAGTAGGATTTTTTATTTTTACTACTATGAATACGATTAAAAGAAATCCAATCGGTTTTTTTGACTCAGGAATTGGAGGTACATCTATTTGGCAAGAGGTAAACAAATTATTACCTAATGAGAACACAATTTATTTAGCCGACAGTAAAAATGCTCCTTATGGTCAGAAATCAAAAGAAAAAATCCTTGAGTATTGCATAAAAAACACAGAATTTCTCTTAAACAAAAATGCTAAAATTATTGTTGTAGCCTGTAATACTGCTACTACAAATGCAATAAATTATCTGAGAGAAAATTATGACATTCCTTTTATTGGCATTGAACCTGCTATCAAAAAAGCTGGATTAGTTACTAAAAATAAAAAGATTGGGGTCTTAGCAACAAAAGGGACAATAAATAGTAAACTTTTTGAAAAAACCTCTACCAAAATAGACCATTCAATTAAAATAATAGAACAGGTCGGTTATGGTTTAGTAGAACTTATTGAAAACGGTGAGATTGATTCTTCAAAAATGGAAAAACTTATTTATGAGTGTTTAGATCCAATGCTTAAAGAAAATATTGATGCTCTAGTTTTAGGCTGCACCCATTATGCGTACTTGGTGCCTCAAATAAAGAAAATTATTGGAAATCATATTCAGATCGTTGACTCTGGACTTGCCGTTGCAAAACAAACGCAAAGAGTTTTAAATGGTGTTAATCTCCTAAATTCATCTACTAGTGAAGAGACTTTTCATCATTTTTATATCAATAAAAAATCTAAAGTACTAGTTGAAATTTTGAAAAATTACAATACTGTAAAGGTTATGGAAAAAGAATTTTAGAACGATGAATTAATATTAGGACATGCTGATGCTCTTGGCTTTCTTGTAAATAAATTTACACCTACAGATACCTGATGAAATCCAGTGTTGGTTAGAACAATATCATTTAATTGATTGGTATACGTGTAAGAAAACATCCATTTATTATAATTAACACCTATAATAGGAGTTATATACTTCAGATCCTCTATAGGGCTTACATCAAAACTTTTTCTATACGATAGTGCAGCCCATAATTGAGCTTTGTTAAAGTCTTTGTATGCCTTTAGGTTAAAGTCAACTATTCGCTCACCTGTTGATTCTCTGAGTTGAACCATTAGTGAGGGCTCTAATTGAATTGTTTTACTTTGTCCAAAGTAATATCCTAATGACAGAACATAATTCCTAATGTCTAGGGGCTCTAGATTGTTGTTAAGATTGTTTTTTGCAGACAATAAAAGATTTTTAACCGTAAAATAAGACGAAAAACCAGATTTGTGGTAGGCAACACTAAAGTCAGCGTTATAATATGCTGAACTTTGGATAATTTGTGCTACGGTTGGATCTCCAAAAAATTGTGTTTGATCTACTTGATTTTGAACAGCTGTAAAAGATAATCCAAAAGAAATTTGATTGAAAAGGGAGCTTCTATTGATATTTAAATGGTAAGCAAAAGTACCTTGTATCCCTTTTTGAGAATGAAAACCATTACTGTCGTTAAAAAGAATAAAACCAAATGCTCCTTTTTCATTAAAACGATTGTGAAAACTTAAGGTTTGAAGTGTTGGTGCATCCTTAATACCAGCCCACTGTTGTCTTGCCGTGAGACGTAATTTCCCTGTATTTCCAATACCAGCTGCTGAGGGATGGACTAGATAAACATTGTCAGATAAATAATCTGAGTAAATAGGGAGTGTTTCTTGAGCATCACTGTCTAAAAAGAAGAAAACAGATGCAAATAATAAAATAGTACTTTTAAATAGCTTCATAGAGTTCACTAAAGTTGTGAATTGTAAATATATTATTTTTATATGAAACGATGTGAACGTATTAATAAATTTAACAATACCCTAAGAAAAGTGTTCGCCTCAGTTAAAAACTAAAAACTGTTTTATAATTTGCACAAAACTCGAACCTACTTTTAGTACACTATTTTGCAAATTCTTTTTCTAATTCCTCCAATGATTTACCTTTAGTTTCAGGCACTACTTTTATCATAAAGAATAAGCCAATTAATGCAATTACACCAAATATAAAGAACGTTAGTGCATTTCCTAAGGTAGATAGTTCCCACGGGAAAACCAACTGAACTAAAGAGCTTATTAATGAGTTTACAAAAGCAATAACGCCAATAGCTAACCCTCTATATTTTAAAGGGTACAACTCTGATAACAATACCCACATAACTGGACCTAATGAAAATGCAAAACAAGCAATAAAACCTAAAATACCCATCAATATCAAAGTAGCATTAATTGAAGTTGCTACTTCTAAAATTGCTCCATCATTTTTACTGTATACCCTGTTTCCTAGAACTTGCTTTAAATCATTTTTGAAAGCGATATCACTTTCATAAACTTTATCAACCAATGGAAGTAATTGTTGAGACTCGTTGAATTCTAACTGGTTTATATTTTCTGTGCTTAATTGATAAGTTGCTTGATTAAAACCATATGCACACAAAAGTAAACTAATCGCTATTCCAGCTGTCCCAAATAATAATAGCGGCCTTCTACCCATTCTATCTATAAGGTAGATGGCAAGAAAGGTGAAAATTACTGAAATAGAACTCAATAAAACTCCCGATGAGAAAGCAGCATCTGTTCCTATACCGGTTTGTTCAAAAATAGAGGTTGCATAAAAATACACTGCGTTTATTCCGGTGATTTGCTGAAGAATACCAACAACCAAACCAACACCTAGAATAAAACGTAGGGAGGGTTTTAATATATCTAATAATTTTAAAGATTCTTTGTTACTTTCAGCTCTTATATTATTTTCAATTATGGTATTCTCCACTCCTCCCCGTTCATCACCATGTATTTTGATTAAGACTTTTTTTGCAGCAGCATAATTCTTTGTGAGATACAACCAACGAGGACTTTTAGGAACAAAAAATAAGAAAATAAAATAAATTACAGCTGGTATAAACTCTACACCTAACATCCACCTCCAAACATTCTCATCAGTTAAGAAAGTACTCTCTGATGTGTTGTACTTATTGAAAAAATAATTACTAAGAAATGCTGCAAAAAAACCAAAAACAATGTTTAATTGTTGAAGGGAAACAAGTTTACCTCTATTTTCTGCAGTAGAAATTTCTGCGATATACATTGGTGCTAGTACTAATGCCGCACCAAAAGCAATTCCTCCAATAATTCTTGCAATATATAGCATTTCATAAGATGATGCTAGAGCAGACAAAACAGCAGAAATTGCATATAAGAAAGCAACAAAAATTAACATCTTTTTTCTTCCAAAAAGATCACTTAACCTTCCAGAAAATAACATCGCAAACATTGCTGCAAAGGACGGAGCACTAACTACCCAACCCGATTGAATTTCATTTAAATTAAATTCAGGACCTGCAAATGACATTACTCCAGAAATGATCCCTGCGTCAAATCCAAATAGAAACCCTCCCAATGCTACTATAAAACTTATAAAAATAGTGTATGTCTTGTTGCTCATTATTTTTAGGTATAGGAATAATATTATTTTTTTAAACTGCTTTTTTAATTTGCGATTTTAAATCTTTGATAAAACGATGAAAATCTACAGTAATTCTGTGTCTATTGGTATTAATTTGCTTCATATGAGGATGACTAACCTCTCGCTCACATAAGGACTCAATATTTGAAGGACGTTTCCATGCTTTTTTTAGCGCCAAACTTAATAGTTTACTTTGCTGTTCAGCTCCAGGCCAAATACATCCTAAGGGCTGAAACATGCCTATAAAAAAGAGATTATCGTATTTCGGATGAAACATTTTTAGGTAAAGTGGCACTGGGCCCTCTCTGTAATTTAAGAAACTTTTGTCAAAAAAAGGATGTGCTAATGCAAAACCTGTGCAGGCAATTATAACATCGAATTCCTCGTTGGTATTGTCTTTAAAAAACACTTTTTTTCCATCAAATCGATCAATTTCTACTTTTGGCTTTATTTTACCATGTCTAATTTTATACAACAACTCACTGTTAATTGTTGGATGGGTAGCACCAAATTTGTGATCTGGTTTTGGCAACCCATATATTTTATTTGACCCATTATTTATATTAGCAATTAAACCCGCCACAAGATTTCTTAAAAAAATAGGCATAAAACTCATCTTTGTAGCAAAAACATCAGTTGGTTTTCCCATTAAAAATTTAGGGATTATTCGATACCCTCTTCTCCAACTTAAGGCTGTTTTACTAGACACACGACTAGACTCAACAGCTACATCACAAGCAGAATTTCCACCACCAATAACTAAGACTTTTTTATCTGCAAAAGGTGCTGCTTTTTTATAGTGATGAGAATGTAAAAAACTCCCTGAAAATTTACCTGGATAGTTCGGGTATTTAGGTTCCCAATGGTGGCCATTACAAACAACCAAGTCTGTAAAGGTTTGTACCTGCTTATTTTCATCTTTTAAGGTAGTTACTTCCCAAAGACCATTATCTTGTCTTACACAGCTTTCAACAAGCGTATTGAACTCAATATGTTGGTAAAGACTAAAGTATTTGGCATAGGATTGAAAATAGCTTCTAAGTTCTTCATGTGAAGGATAATCAGAAACCTCTGGACTAAAAGGAAAATCTTCATAGTGAGATAAAGTTTTTGAACTTATAATATGGGTGGTTTCAAAAACACTAGAATGGCTTTCATTTTCGTTGTAAATCCAATTACCACCTACATCACTATTGTAATCATAGGCTACTACTGATATTCCTGCCTCAATTAAGTTTTTGATGGCAGGAAGTCCGGAAGGCCCGGCTCCTATAATACAAACATGTTTAGTCAAAATAAAACCTTATTAGTCAAAGAAATTTAAAGATAAATAATAAGTTGATTATTCTTCTAAGAAATACAGATAATTATAAATTTATAAAAAGCATTTTAGCATATACATTATAGAAGAAATAAAGAAAAACCTAATAACTACTTGTCCGCTTTGAGTAATTAAGATCTTATGTTTTTTATTTATTTTGTTGTGTAATAAAAAACAGGATGAAGATGTAAAAACAGCTAAATTGATAAAAAAAAGTGTTTCATCTCTAATAACAATGGCTAAAGTACAGACCGAAAAGGTAAATATAGCATTAAAGAAAATGAGCTTAAATTCGCTTATATGAAGTTTTGTTAATAGATAATTTAGTAATAACATTAGAACTAAAATAAACCCAATGGTTGAAAAATCAACTATAGTTTCAGTTTTAAAGTTGAGCAATCGAACAATTGTATAGAAGAGTATTAAATGAACTAGCAATGAAAATAAAAGACTACTATTTTCATTTGTTTTTTTTAAAATTGGAATTAAAATCAAAAAGGCACCCAACACCATTATATCGATTTCAATATTAAAAAATTTGATGAAAAAAAGTGAAGGTAATAATGAGGATAAAATAAAAATATAAAAGCCAATTCCGTAAAGATCATTAAGTCTTTTAGAATTTTTGTGTAATGCACCTGACAGAAGCGAGTAACTGATTTTTCTTTGTAAAAAACTACAGGCAATAAAAAATGAAATAACGGTGAGTAATGTTGCAGGAAATGCAAAAAGTAATGTGGTAATCATTTTTAGGGGTTATAAATGAATATGTTATAAGCAAAACTAATAAAAAAATTTTGTTTTATAAACCTCTTACATTTTTTTATACCATGAAATTAAAGAGCATAGTATGTATTGTTAATTTTTAAGTAAAAAAAAAATCATAATATGTTTATTCTTACAATTAGATATTAAATAATTCTAAATGTAGAAAAAGGACTTTAGCATATACAAAAAAGAAGAAATAAAGAAGAACCCAATAACTACTTGTCCAGTTTGAGTAAGTAATATCTTATTTTTTTTATTTAATTTATTGTGTAACAAAAAACAGGATGAAGATGTAAAAACAGCTAAATTGATAAAAAAAAGTGTTTGGTCTCTAATAACAATAGCTAAAGTACAGACCGAAAAGGTAAATATAGCATTAAGAAATACGAGCTTAACTTCGCTTATAATAAGTTTTGTAAACAAATAATTTAGTAGTAAAATTAAAACAAGAAAAAACCCAATGATTGAAATATCAACAATAGTTTCAGTCTTAAAGTTTAATAATTTAATTATTGTGAAAGAAATCATTAAATGGACTAGCAATGATAATAAGAGACTTTTATTATCAATTGTTTTTTTTAAAATTGGAATTAAAATAATAATAAATCCAAGCATCCACATATTTATATCAATTTTAAAAAATTTAATAAAAAAAAGTGTGGGCAAAAATGAGGCTATTAAGAAAATATAAAAGCCTAAACCATACAGGTCATTTAATTTTTGTGAATTTTTATGAAGAGCACCAGAAAGAAGTGAGTAACTAATTTTTCTTTGAATGAAAGTAGTTGCGATAAAAATTAAAATAACAGTTAGTACTGTTATAGGAAACGCAAAAAGTAATGTGGTAATCATTTTTTGAGGGATTTAAATTATAAAATTAGAGGTATTAGATTTTATTATTTGTTAGAAAACAATTGCTCAAAAACAAAATTGAAAAAAAAAATGATTAGTTTTGAATTAAAACACATTATATGTATCTCAAAAAAAAAATGTGATAAGTATAAAAAAAATATAAGCTTTTAAATATGGGATTAAATAACGGATTATGAACGTTAATTAATTTCACTTCCTCAAAAAACTCCAATACATGTTTGAACTAATTTTACCTTACGCTATTTTAAGTTGTTGCTGGTTGATAGCGCTCTTTTTAATTTTGAGACTTTTTTTGATTGCGGGTAATCTTCACCTTAATTCAAACAAAATATTACTTTTAATTTTAGGGGTAATATCATTTTCTATAGTTAGGCATTTGTCAATCTTTATTATACGATATGTATATGATGTTTATTTTCCAATTGGATTAATTTTTAATACTTCTTTAGCATGCTTTATTCCAATTTTATGCTATTTGTATGTTAAAAAATCCATTAATACCAATGAAGATATTGAATATTCAGATATCCTTCACTTTTTAGTATTTCTTATATTTTATATATTGTTTGAATTACCATACAAACAAGATAATATTGAAAATATAGACATCAATAGTAAGAACTTATATTGGGCAATTTATTTTAAGGCCAAAACTATACCAGATTGGTTAATTGTTTTAAGAAATCTATTAAATGTTACTTACAGCATAATATCTTATAGACTAATTATTAAAACTTTTAGATCTAAGTCATCATCAAAAAATGAAAGTTTTTTTAAAAAATTATTGAATATGTTTACCCACGTAAAATCCTCTTCAAGACAGGTAGAAAGGGTTAGACGTTGGTTATATAACTTTACAAACATAAAATTTTTACTGACTTTAATTACGTTCTATTTTAGCACGCTTAAAATAATGCGTGGTCAGGATATTGTAGACTCCCAATTAACAGCATCTTCTTTAGTATCGATCCTATTTTTAATGCTTGCCATTTATTTAAATAAAAATAGATCAATTCTTTACAGCCTTCCATCATTTATGAAATCAGACAGTCTTAAAAGAGAAAAAATAAAAGAAGAAATAAAAGAAGAAGAAATCTATGAATACATGTTAAATCAAATTGAAGGTGAAGAATTATACTTGAATGAAAAATTTAGAGTAAACTGGCTATCAGAAAAGCTAGGAATCAAGGTTGAACATATTAACGTAACATTAATTGAAAATAATTTTAAAAACTTTTCAATGTTTTCAAACTATTTAAAAATAAATAAAGCTAAAC
>ERZ1048686.2731-NODE-2731-length-11930-cov-4.691874_pt1 | contig 11930 bp, 12 predicted proteins | sample MGYA00383099_ERZ1048686 | MGnify/ENA primary metagenome ERZ1048686 (study PRJEB29581, sample SAMEA5548369) | metagenome | biome: marine; feature: coastal; material: water | depth 25 m | study: Short-term variability in the microbial, nano- and picoplankton...
TGTGTAAAGCATTTTAGCTCCTTTCTAGATACGGTATCGAAAAGATAAAGTGTGCCATTAGATATTCCGACAACCAAAACTCCACTATGTTCAATGTATTTTATGGCATAAGATGGTAAATCTAGCTGGATAACAAATTCATCTTGAATACCAGAATGCTTATCCCATCTCGTAATAAAACGATCACCAGATGAAGAATAGAAATGAGTAGGCCCAACCGTTAATGAATAAACAGATCCCGAATGACCATTTATCGTGTAATTGTGCGTAAAATGAATGGATTCATTATGATCATTCGTCGTCTTCAACATCACCATCATTGGTTTGCTTGAGTCGCTCTTCAACCTTTTTTGGTAAGTACTCAAAAAATGTATCTCCCCTCAATCCAAGACGCAAGCACTCTAAAGGAATCATATCTTTTGGAGCTATATTGCCAAGATTAACTTCTGCACCGAATAATTTAATGAACCAAACTTGCTGGTTTTTTTGTGGTGCTTCCCATAAGATATCTTCTGGAGCTATTTTGGAAATAATCCTATTGATTAGTAAAGTGTGAGCCGTTCCATTAGGTCTGAACACCCCAACATTTCCAGACTCTCGCCCTTCTGCGATCACCTTCCAGCTTCCAGCTTCCAGCTCTGATTGCATCATTCGTATCCATTTAGCTGGTGAAATCAATATTCCCGAGTCTTTAGACCCGACCTCAGACATAACCGTTCTGTCTTTAGACATCTTTTGAATAAGTTGGCATTTAATATCATGAGGAATTATAATTGCACCATCAGAAATTTCTGCCAAATCTAAATCATATTGATTTAACACTTTAATATATTCGTCAAATTTTCCCCGAGCATAAAAAGCTTCAAATAAAGTTCCTCCAAAATACGGACGAATACCAGCTTGTTTGTACAGCTTAATTTTCTGTTCAAGGTTTTGAGTGACATAGGAAGTACCAAATCCAAATTTTATTACATCAGTCAAATGACCCGATGATTCTATAAAATCTTCTGTTTCTCTAATACTCATGCCCTTGTCCATCATCATAGTGACGCCCTGGTTACGCGGTTTTTCCGACCGTTTAGGAATGTAGGATAATTTAAAATTCATTTTTATAATTAATCTTGTGAAATATCTAAAAAATCTTGATCATCCAATAAATTTGGATTGATTTCAAAAATTGATTTGGCTTTTGTACCGTTTTCTTGAATGCATTTTGAGAACAATTGTAAAGCTTCAGCTTTTTGACCAAGTAACCAAAATAGATTTACCTCAAGAATGGAGGAAATCTTATTTGATTGATGCTCGTCCATGAATTCTCTTAATACCGTAAAAGCATTTTGAGGGGATGTTTCTGTGAGTAATTCAATGTAATCCGACAGACATTCCTCATCATTGGGATTGAGTTCTAGTGATTTCTTGTAAAGCTCAACTGCTTGATCATTGTCATCTGTTTTTTCAAAGGCTCCAGCCAATACATGCATAATTCCAGCATTATTTGGATCAAACTCTAAAGCTTTCTGGATCAAAATAATGGCTTCAGCCGTATTGCCTTCAAGGTCTTCAACAATCCCAAGCCCCAACCACGCTTCTGAAAACATAGGAGCAAGCTCTAAGCTTCTTTTATAATGATGCTTTGAAAGCTCTAGCTCATTAAGCTGCTCATAACACTCTCCGATATAGCAGTATGCAGTTGCATCATCTCCATCAATTCTCATGCACTCATTGAAATGTTCAATTGCTTTGTAAAATTTCTCCTTTGATAGATACGCGTTGGCAAGGTTAAAATGCGCAGGCCCAAAATTTGAGTTAATTAAAATAGAATAATCGTAGGCCCAAATTGCTTTTTCAAAATCTTCTATTTTACTGTATGCGTTACCTAAATTATACCAAGCCGTAAATGAATATGGATTCTCATCAATAAATTGAGTATAGCACTCAATAGCTAAATTATAGTCTCCCAATTGGTCGTAACAAAATGCGATCTCGTAAAGAGCTCCTTCATTTTCTGAATTAACCATTAAAGCCGTTTTTAAAATAACAATGGCTTCTTTGAAATTGCCTAAGTTTTGATATTCCATTGCAATATCGAGATAGATGTCATCTAAATCTTCATCTCCTGATGCTTCGATCGCTAAATTGTAATTCTTAATGGCATTTTTGGCATCACGGAGCTGGCTAAACAATGAGGCCTTTGTTAAAAAATATTCAAAAGAAAGCATTCCGAAGTTTTCGATACTGTCGGTGATTTCGAGTGCTTCGTTCAATTTTCCTAAACCACCTAATGCTTGAGCTTTTCGAAGGTGAAAAATATGATTGTATGAAAAGTTGGTCAATGCAAAATCAGCAGCAACCTTCGCTTTAGAAAAATTACCGTTAATAAGATAGTGGTCTACTATAGCCTCTACCCTATCACTGTCCATAAATCCAATCTGAACCCCTTTAAGATATGATTCGAATTGTTCAAGATCCTCCTTTAAGAATCTCTCTCCATTATCGTCATCTTCGTTGTCAAACATATCGTGTTTTTCTTAAAGTTAATTTTATTTTATTTCGATAAGCACCAAGTTTAAAAAATATTATCAACATACAATTTGTTTATTACCTTGATTACTTAAGTGAAAAATGTTTTTCTGCTTCTTCAGAAACATAATTGCCAATTGCCAATGATGCTGTAGCAGCTGGAGATGGAGCATTCAAAACATGAATTGAATTGCCATGGTATTCAATCCGGAAGTCGTCTCTTGTATCACCATCCTGCGATAAAAGCAAAGCCCTTACCCCTGCTCTACCCGGATGAATATCCGTGTCATCCAATGAAGGTATCATCCTTTGCAAAGTTTTTAGAAATAAACGCTTCGAAAAAGCTCTTCGGTATTCATTAATACCAAACGACATATTATTGAAAAATAATTTCCAAGTACCACCGTAGCTTAATGCATCAGCAGTATCTCTTAAGGAGAAATCCGTTTTGTTGTACCCTTCTCTTTTGAATGTAAAAACTGCATTAGGTCCACATTCAATTTCGCCATTTGTCATTCTTGTAAAATGAACACCAAGAAATGGAAAATCAGGATTGGGGACAGGGTAGATTAAATTCTTCACCTTGTCTTTGGCCTTTTCAGTTAGCTCATAGTAATCTCCTCGAAAACCAACAACCTTTTCTTTTAATTTTACTCCATCTTTTTTCGCTAAGCGATCGGCCTGCAAACCTGCACAAAAAACCAAATACTTGGATGTATGGTCGCCTTTGGTAGAATGTATGGTAGAACCTGAATCTTCTTTGGAAATACTGCTTACTTCATGCCCCATAAAAACCTTACTATCAGGATTAATAGAAAGGGTTAACTCAACCATTTTTTTTGTGGCTCCAACAAAATCTATAATACCCGTACATGGCACCCATATTCCACCAATAGATTTAACAAAGGGTTCAATCTCCTTAACCTGATCGGCATTGATTTTTTCAATGCCTTCAATTTTATTTTCTGTACCAATCTCAAAAATTCGATCCATGTTGGAGATTTCCTTTTCATCTGTTGCCACAACTACCTTTCCACAAACATCATGATCTATGCCATAGGTCTTTGCAAAATCAACCAATTCGTGTCGTCCTTCAATACAGTTCTTTGCCTTAAGAGAGCCCGGCTTGTAATACAACCCCGAATGAATAACTCCAGAATTGTGACCTGTTTGGTGCGCTGCCAATTCCTCCTCCTTTTCAAACAAAGCCAATTTCAATGTTGGATTCCTTTTTTGGATTTTATAAAAGGTTGCTGCCCCTACAATACCCCCTCCAACAATAGCAATATCAAACTGCATGATTTTTTTTTCGCAAAATTAAGGAATATCTCTATTTTCCCTACTATTTAAATGGAATTAGTTCTCATTCTTTTTGAATAAACTCAATGAACTCTTAAATTTGCACCTACAAATTATGATACAATTTAAAAAAGTCGCTTTTCACACCTTCGGGTGTAAGCTCAACTTCTCAGAGACTTCGACAATATCGAGACTGTTTGAGGACGTGGGAATAGCAAAGGTAGCTCTTGATGAGCAGCCAGACATTTTTATTATAAATACTTGTTCAGTTACTGAAAACGCAGATAAAAGGTGTAAGCAATTGGTGAGAAAGATCAAAAGACTTAACCCAGATTGTTATGTTGTGGTAGTTGGATGTTTTGCTCAATTAAAACCAAAAGAGATCGCTAAGATGGAGGGTGTTGACATGGTATTGGGCGCAAATGAGAAATTTAACATCTTGGCACACCTTGATAAAATGAATAACACATCAGCTAACGAGGCTCATATATCATTTGACAGCATCAAAAAAACAAAAGAATTTATCCCTTCATTTTCTTTAGGCGACCGTACAAGGTCATTTCTTAAAATACAAGATGGATGTGACTATTTCTGTACCTTTTGCACCATACCATTGGCAAGAGGGAAAAGCAGAAATGCTTCTATAAAAAACACGATTTCAGAAGCAGAGAAAATCGCAGAGACCAGTGTCAAAGAAGTGGTCTTGACGGGTGTAAATATTGGTGACTTTGGTCAAGGCGGAAAAGAAGACTTTTATTCTTTAATCAAAGAACTAGATACAGTCAAGGGAATTGATCGGTTCAGGATATCATCAATTGAACCCAATCTATTAACGGACGAAATCATTCACTTTTGCTTAGAGGAGGCAAAAAAAATTGCTCCTCATTTTCATATTCCGCTTCAATCTGGAAATGATCAAATGCTAAAAGCAATGAGAAGGAAATATGATACACAGCTTTATGAAAACCGAATTAAGCTAATTAAATCATTGAGGCCTGATGCATGTATTGGTGTGGATGTAATTGTTGGGTTCCCTGGAGAAACCGATGAATACTTCAATGACACAGTCAATTTCTTGAAAAAATTGGACATTTCATATTTACATGTATTTACCTATTCAGAAAGAGCGAATACCACAGCAAAAAAAATGGTTGATGTCGTTCCAATGTCCACAAGAAAAGAGAGAAGTCAAGTTTTACACCTACTTTCAGACCGAAAGAAAAGGGCTTTTTATGCAGAAAATGAAAACACCGTAAGAAAAGTGCTTTTCGAAAATGAGAATAATAATGGCATGATGTATGGGTTCACAGAGAATTATGTAAAAATTAAAATACCATATCAAAAAAACCTCACAAATACCATACAATCGGTTTCGCTTACAGAATTAGACAGAGACATCATTTATAAGTCTGAATTAATAACAATGTCAAAACAAAACTTAAATTGAAAAATATATACATCACACGAAGAGAAACTTTCAACGCCGCTCATAAACTACGCAGAGATGATTGGAGTGATGAAGAAAACGAAAAAGTCTTTGGGAAATGCTGTAATCAAAATTGGCATGGACACAATTTCGAACTCTTTGTAACCGTCAAAGGTTTACCGTCAAAAGATACTGGATTTGTTATAAACCTTAAAGAGTTAGGTGACATTCTAAAGAATGGTGTTATTGAGAAACTTGATCATAAAAATATTAATTTAGATGTAGATTTCATGTCTGGAAAAATGTCATCCACAGAAAATCTCGTTATTGGAATATGGGAACAAATAGAGAATGACATCTTAAATTTGGGTGGAGAACTCGCCAAAATAAAACTTGTAGAAACTGAAAATAATTTTGTTGAATATTTTGGCGGAAAAGAACCATTTTAGAATGCATCTGTTTGATAAAGAAAAACATTGTGAAAGAAAATAATATCGAAAAGAATTACAGAGAAATTTTAAAAGACTTGGGTGAAGACCCAAATAGAGAAGGTCTAATCAAAACCCCTGAGCGTGTTGCAAAAGCAATGAAGTTTTTGACAAACGGTTATGAAGTTGATCCTGATCAAATAGTAAAACAAGCCATATTTCATGAGGAATATTCAGAAATGGTTTTGGTAAAGGATATTGAGATTTATTCTCTCTGCGAACACCACGTATTGCCTTTTTTCGGAAAAGCACACATTGCCTACATACCAAACGGAAAAATTGTTGGTTTAAGTAAAATTCCTCGTGTACTGGACACGTTTTCAAGAAGATTACAAGTGCAAGAACGTCTTACCATTGAAATAAGAGACTGTTTGCAAAGAACATTAGAACCAAAAGGTGTTGCCGTAGTCCTTGAGTGCTCGCACATGTGCATGCAGATGCGCGGGGTACAAAAACAAAATTCAGCAACAACTACAAGTGCATTTACCGGTTTGTTTTTATCGAATGATACCACAAGAAAAGAATTTATCAACCTCATTAAATAATTTAGCGTTATGTATGACCAAAGTGAAAGCAGTTTTTCTGCCGAAATCACCAGAGAATTTTTCAGGTCAGTATATTCCTACATGTTTGTTGCATTAGGCATCTCTGGAATAGTTGCCTACACCATTGGTACAGATGAAAGATTATTTATTGACTGGTTTGTCACACCTACGGGTATGTCTCCTCTTTTTTGGGTTGCTATGTTTTCTCCTCTCGCTCTAAGCTTTGTGATTCAATGGGGATGCAATCGATTGTCCACTTCCTTATTAATCCTGCTGTTCGCGTTATTTTCCGGTCTCATGGGGCTTTCGTTGGCAAGCATATTTCTTGTATATGACATGACGTCTATTGCTACAACGTTTTTTGTCGCCGCTGGAGCTTTTGCGGGAATGGCAATTTTAGGTTATACCACCAAAACTGATTTGTCCAAATTTGGAAGTCTATTGTATATGGTATTTATTGGAATGTTCATTGCTGGAATAGTCAATATGTTTGTAGGTAATGCCTTTTTCGATTTTATCTTGGCTTGTGTAGGTGTATTTGTTTTTACAGGACTAACTGCATATCACATGCAGTCTTTGAAAAAAGTTGCTCAAAGCACCCAAATGGATACAGAATCAAGGAATAAGCTCGCCATTATCGGTGGTTTACAGCTATACATTCTATTCATCAATTTATTTCTATCACTTTTAAGAATAATGGGAGGACGAGATTAATTTTCTCAAGATGTTGTCCGAATAAACCTTTTGGTTATTTTTGTCTAAACAAAATTTAGAACATGTCTGATAATTTTTTTGAAGAGTCAACTGCTGCTTTAGGTACAATTTTCACTGTCATAGCCCTTGGCATCGTTGTTAGCATTCTTATTTGGGGTTAATTCATTCAAACATATTGCATGCCTTTTAATGCGGTTTTCTCGCATATTATAAAAAAACGACTGCCCAGAATTGAACGTTTTTCAGACAAGCCTATTGTCTGTCAAAAAGAAAACATCAACTTCTTATTAAATACAGCGGCACAAACTGTTTTTGGCAAAGAATATGATTTTCAGTCATGTGATTCAATCAGACGGTTCCAAAATACGGTTCCCCTATCTAATTATGATTCTCTCAAACCATACATTGATCGACAAATAAAAGGTGAAGAAAATATATTGTGGCCAGGCAAGACAAGCTGGTTTGCAAAGTCATCGGGAACTACGACCAAAAGAGAAAAGCTTCTACCAATCACCGTGGACGCGCTCTATGAAAATCATTATGCCGGGGGTAAAGATCTTCTTGCCTTGTACTATCAAAATTTTCAAAACAGAAAGCTTTATAATGCAAAGCACTTGATTATTGGAGGGAGTACCCAAATTCACAGTATGTCCAACGATACGAGCATCGGTGATTTATCAGCCTTTATTGTAGAAAATCTCCCATGGTGGACAGAAATAAGAAGGACACCTAAAAGAGAAATTGCGTTAATGAATGACTGGGAAGAAAAATTAGAAAAAATGGCCCATGCCACACTAAACGAAAACATCTGTATTATAGCAGGTTTGCCGAGCTGGACCATTCTACTCATGAAAAAAATATTGGAGATTTCCGGGAAAGAAAACATTCATGAAGTATGGCCAAACCTAGAGCTATATATACACGGAGGAATGAATTTTTCACCTTACAAAGAATCATTTAAAGCACTTTTCCCTAATCCTCACATGAATTATGTGGAAGCTTACAATTCCTCTGAAGGTTATTTTGGATTGCAAGACCAAGTAGAAAGTCAGGACTTACTATTATTGGTAGACTCTCATATCTTTTATGAATTCATTCCGATGTCTGATTTTGATGGACTTAATAGCAAGATTGTTCTCTCCTTGGATCAAGTTGAACTTGAAAAGGAATACGCCATTGTCATATCAACATCAGCAGGACTATGGAGGTATATTATTGGAGATACTATAAAATTCTCACAAAATCGACCTTATAGATTTCAGATTACGGGAAGAACAAGCCAATTCATTAATTCTTTTGGAGAAAAACTACTTGTGATTCATGCTGAAAAAGCGATTTCACGTGCGGCTCAATGCTGCAATGCCAAAATAAAAGACTACACCGTAGCCCCTTTTTTCAAAAGTGAATCTCAAAATGGAGGTCATGAATGGGCCATTGCATTTGATGTAGTTCCATCAGACATGAAAAAGTTCAATCATATTCTTGATCAGTCTTTGATGGATTTAAACGTTGACTACGAAGGCAAACGAAGAAATTCCATAAATATGATTGAGCCGAAAATAAAGATCATTGACCATGATATATTTGAAAAATGGTTGAAATCAAGAAATAAACTCGGTGGCCAACATAAAATCCCTCGTTTAAACGAGGACAGAACATTCATTGAAGAAATAGTTGAATTAAATCTAAAATCAGATAGAAATTCATACATTTATTAGTGCTTAAATATATATTTATTCTTTCCTTTCTTTCGGTCATGGTTTTGGGCAATGCCCAGTCATTTAAATACAAGCATTCCTTTTCAAAAAAAAACAAACAAGAATTATGGATTCCCGATAATACAGGAAATATATATTTGTATGCTGATGACATATTGGATAAAAAATCTTTGGGACAGCTCCCGGATTTTTCGCAGAGCATTAAATCTATGGGTGACATTGATCAAATCCTACCTATCAATGCACTTAAAACGTATTTATTTTCACAAACTCAACAGCAAATCTGTTTAATAGACAACACACTAAGCGTTCAATCCAAATGCATAGACCTTGAAGAAATGGAGATTCAATATGCTTTGTTTTGTGCAGTTTCAGGACGCCCTCACCTCATTTATGTTTATGATCAATTTAACTCCACCCTATTCTTAATAAACACAAAAAGCAGCACGATCATTCAAAAAGTATCAAATCTGGAAGGTGTTTTAAACATGGATACTGAAATTTCCGAAATCAAGGAGCACAACAACGATTTATTCATTAGAACTTTAACGGGAAAGGTATACCAACTCGATATGTTTTTAAATTTAAAAAAAGAGCTACCTAACCTACATAAGAAGCTGATTTTTTATAAGGACTTTATTGTTGATTGGAAAGATCCAAAAATTAAATTCATTCATTTAGAATCAGAAGAAGAAAAAGTAATTCTTGTAGAAGATATTCGTGCAATCGAACTTAAAATAATGGGGAATTCTTTTTATTTTAGCAACAAAGATGAGATTAAAGTTTTTGAATATTATCCTGACTAATCAGTAAAGGAATTCATCTATTATCGTAACTTAGTAACTTGTAAAAAATTGAAATATGCATATTGCTGTAGCAGGAAATATAGGATCAGGTAAAACAACATTAACCAACATGCTCTCTAAGCATTACGGATGGGAAACTCATTTTGAAGATGTGGATCACAATCCTTATTTAAATGACTTTTATCATGACATGCAACGTTGGTCATTTAATTTACAAATTTATTACTTGAATAGCCGATTCACACAGGTTCAAGAGATCAAAAAAACCGAACATACTGTAATTCAGGACAGAACCATATACGAAGATGCCTTTATATTTGCTCCAAATCTTCATTCGATGGGCCTAATGACCACAAGAGACTTCGAGAATTATTTCTCTCTCTTCAATTTAATGGATTCTTTCGTTTCAGCTCCAGACCTCCTTATTTATTTAAGAGCCAGTGTACCAACACTCGTCAATCAAATTCAGCAACGAGGAAGAGATTATGAAGAAAGCATTCGTCTTGATTACCTCAAACGCTTAAATGAAAGATATGAGGCATGGATATCCACCTATGACAAAGGAAAAATGTTAATTATTGATATTGACAACAATCGATTTCCAGAAGATCAAGAGGACCTTGGTAAAATCATTCACTCCATTGATGCTGAAATTAACGGTCTATTCTAATAAACAATCATGATTGTAATCACTGGTGCAGCAGGGTTTATTGCAAGTTTTCTTGCTGAACAGTTCAATAAGGATAATGAAAACAGCCTTATTCTCGTGGATGATTTTTCGAGAAAGGATAAGGAAATCAATCACAAAACCTTAAAATGTCATAAAAAAATTGATCGAACAGAATTCATAGAATGGTTTAAATCAAATAGTAGTATTGTTGATTATGTAATTCATCTTGGTGCAAGAACAGATACCACAGAAATGGACTACAGTATTCATGAATCGTTAAATGTTCATTACAGTCAGGGAATTTGGAACATTTGTTCAAGTCAAAAAATACCATTGATTTACGCCAGTAGCGCGGCAACCTATGGGATGGGGGAACATGGGTACAAGGACGGTCATGATATTGTCTCTAAGCTATCCCCTCTCAATCCATATGGAGATTCAAAAAACAATTTTGACAAATGGGTCTTAAATCAAAAAACCACTCCTCCTTTTTGGGCGGGATTAAAGTTTTTTAATGTCTACGGCCCGAATGAAGGTCATAAAGGCAGAATGGCAAGTGTTATTTTTCACACCTTTAATCAGATTGAAAAAACCGGAGGCATGAAGCTATTTCGAAGCCATCATGAAGATTACAAAGACGGTGAGCAATTAAGAGATTTTATTTATGTCAAAGATGTAGTTTCCATTATAGAATTTATGCATAAAGGATCAATTACTTCAGGACTTTATAACGTAGGGACTGGAGAAGCAAGAACATTTTACGATCTCACAAAGCTTACATTTCTTGCTTTGAACAAAGAGCCTGACATTTCATTTATTGATACACCAGAAGATATTCGCAATAAATACCAGTATTTCACGGAAGCTGACATGACAAAGCTCAAAGAACAGGGTTATAATTCACCTTTTCACACTCTTGAACAAGGCGTAGATGATTATGTCAAAAATTATTTGAGCACTTAGTTTTGTTCATTTCTTGTTGATAAATATTCATTAAAGTTTCAATTCATTGCATAAAACGAGTAAATTTGTTACTCAATGTTAGATGCGTTAATTACATCAAAGACAAGAGTTAGACTGCTGGTTAAGTTTTTTTTGAACCCAACCATGAAGTCCTATCTTCGAGAATTGGCAAGTGAATTTGAAGAAAGCACCAATTCAGTTCGGCTAGAATTAAATCGCCTTAAAGAAGCAGGACTCCTCGAAAGCGAGGCGAAAGGAAACCTTGTTATGTACAATGCCAAAACAACACATCCCCTATTTCCAGAAATAAAAAGTATCGTCAGTAAAATCACAGGTATTGATTCTATTATTGAATCCGTCATTCAACGTCTTGGATCAGTTGAGCATGCCTACTTGATTGGTGACTATGCCAAGGGAAAAGATTCTGGAATCATTGATGTCGTTGTCACAGGAAGCATTGATAAAAAAATATTACAAGAGCTTATTGAAAAAGCTGAGGATTTAATTGCACGAAAAATTCGTGCCGTATCCATGACTTCTGATGAGTTCGATAGATATACAAAAAAACAAAAAGAACCATTTCTCTTACTTTGGAGTAAGGAATAGTCTTTTAAATATATATCCTTCGGGGATACTCAATTCCAAAAATCAACATGGGACTGAGAAGGGCGAAGCCATATTATGATTTTAGATTTAGTTTTATTTAAAGACCCCTCTGTAAAGCGCCACGTTGCGAAAACCATTACATGGAGAATCATCGGAACCCTAGATACAATGATTA
>ERZ1048686.2741-NODE-2741-length-11897-cov-5.293025_pt1 | contig 11897 bp, 9 predicted proteins | sample MGYA00383099_ERZ1048686 | MGnify/ENA primary metagenome ERZ1048686 (study PRJEB29581, sample SAMEA5548369) | metagenome | biome: marine; feature: coastal; material: water | depth 25 m | study: Short-term variability in the microbial, nano- and picoplankton...
CCTGGAAGGATAAACTTTCAGTTGGAGCAAGTGCCAAGTATTTTTCAAAAATTGTAAATATGGATGCTATTATTAAAGATTTTGAGGAGTTCACTACAGATGTTGAGGTACTACAAGATTTGCAGTATATGGATTTTTTTAATTCTCACCGTTTTGGCAATTGGATTTTTGATGCACGTGTATCGTTCAATGTTAATGATTCCCATAAGCTTGCCTTAATTGGAAGTAATATCCTCAATCGGTCCTACTCCTTGCGCCCTCTTAAAATTGAACCACCAAGAACCATTAGCATACAATACACCTATAAATTAGAAGGCAAATCAAAGTGATTTTATTCGCTTAGCATGTTTTTAAGCAGGTTTAGTGCACAAAGGCTTGTCATATTAATATTACGCTCTCTGTGCTGACTAAATTGAAATTTACGGGTAATTGTTTGATTACAAGTAGATATGGCTACCCAAACCATTCCTACAGGTTTCTCATTGCTACCACCAGTTGGACCCGCAACCCCTGTTGTAGAGACACAAACATCCACACCAAGCTTTAAACGTCCTCCTTCTGCCATTTCTATAGCAACTTGCTCACTGACCGCACCGAATTGGTTTAAACTTTCCTCAGAAACATTTGCTAAGCGTTGTTTTAAGTCATTGGAGTAGGTCAATAGAGATCCCATGAAGTAGGCAGAAGCTCCCGAAACTTCAGTAATGTAGCTGGCAAGTTTCCCACAAGTACAACTTTCAACGGTTCCAATGCTAAGATTTTTAGATTTTAACATCTCACCAATTACTGATGGTAAAGTATCAGAGTTATATCCAAATAGATACTTGGGTATAAGTTTTTCCAACTCGATAAATAATTCATCTATCGCATTTGCATCTTTGTCTCCATTGGTTGATGTGATTCTGAGCTTCACTAGGCCAGGAGAAGGCAAATAGGCCAATGACAAGCCTTTGCTGTACACCTTTTCTTCCCAGTCTTTAATGATTTCAGCTAAAAAAGATTCCCCTTTGCCCTGTGTCATTGCTGTTTTATAATACATTGATTTCAGCTCAAACAATGATTGGAGTTTAGGAATAGCCACTTCGGACATAATTCCTCTCATCTCATAAGGGACACCGGGTAAGCTGATGTATATGGTGTTATCACGCTCAAACCACATTCCCGCCGCTGTACCATAATTATTTTCAAGAATTTGACAAGATATGGGCAATTCGGCTTGCAAATTATTGGATTCCAACATCGGACGATTTCTTAAGGCGAAAAATGCTTTTATTTTTTCTAATGTCGGCTCATGCATTTCCAATGAAGTATTGAAGAATTCACATAAGGTATGTTTTGTAATATCATCTTTTGTGGGCCCTAACCCTCCCGTAATTACAACACAATCAGTGTTTTCTCTAATATCATTTAGACTATCAAGTATTTCATTTTTCTGATCTGCTATGGATACGGTTTTAACAATATTGGCACCAATATTAGAAAGTTCTTTACCAATCCAAGAAGCATTTGTATTGATGGTTTGACCAATGAGCAGTTCGTCTCCAATAGAAATAATTTCTACATTCATTTTTTTTTGAATTTTGCAATAGACTCAATGTGCCCTGTGTGTGGGAATTGGTCAACCAAGCTATAATTCTGAAGTTCAAATCCAGCATCTTTTAGAATAGATGCATCTCGTGCTTGAGTCGAAGGATTACATGATATATAAACCAAGCTACTTGCACCTAGTTCAATTATTTTTTTTAGTGTTTTGGGTGCAATACCAGCTCTTGGTGGATCTAAAATGATGGTATCTATTTTACCAATATATTCAGGGTGAGATTTTAAAAACTTCCCAACATCAGCGGCATAAAAGCTAAGATTTTGAAGACCATTTGCACTTGCATTTTTTTTAGCATCCTCTATGGCCTGTTCTACAATATCAACACCGATTATTTTTACCTTATCATTCCTTTTTGAAAGCAGCTGTCCGATTGTTCCGGTTCCACAAAACAAATCCATTACTACTTTATCTTCCCTAATCTCCTCCTCGAAAACATAATCTAAAGCTTTGGTGTAAAGTAGCTCTGCACATTTTGGATTGGTTTGGAAAAAGCTTTCCATACTTATCTGAAATTTCAAACCAAGCAACATTTCTTGAATTACGTCACTTCCAAATACCAATTCGCTATTTCCATTTTCAATTTTCGCTCGGTCAGCTACATTGTCATTAATGGTATGTAAAAATCCAGCGATTCTAGTCCCGAAAAGTTCTTTTATGAAGCTCCCAAAACCGTTTAGGTCAAATTTATTGAGCTCAACAGATGAGGTAACCAAATTAATTAATAATTGATCGGTGTCAAATGATTTACGCACAACAATATGTCTAAAAAAACCTGTTTTTTGAGGTGGATGCCAGGCCTTAAGCCCAGTCTCTTTTAAAAATGATCTGATTTTATGGAGTTTTTCCTCCCACTCTTCATCAAATAATCCCGAAGGCTTATTCAGACTCTCTACTTTCCACCAGGTACCTCTTCTTTTAAATCCAAGAGCAAAAGCGTCATCTAATTCTGTATTTGTATCTAAACAATGTTCTATACAGGAAAAGCTATATTCCATTTTATTGCGATAGAAGAAATGGCTCGGCGCTGAAATAAATTCATCAAATTTATTTTCAATATTTTCTATACCTGAAAGTCTTGAAAATGTATCAAGGGTTGAGGATTTCTTGACTCGTTCTTGTTCTTTTACAGGTATATATATATAAGGAGCTCCCGATATTTCTTGAAATTCATTTACTTCTTCGACAGGTGATCTTGAAATAATTTCAAGCAGCTTTGCTTCAGCATGTCTCTTTTTCTTAGCCGAGATAATGGCTTTAACTTTTTGTCCAGGAAATGTATTGGGTATAAATACGATTGTGCGGTTCTCATCATTATTGATTTTTGAAATACCTTTACCTCCAAAGGCATATTCAGAAATCTCGAATTCTAATTTTTCTCCTCTTTTAAACATGTTTAAATCATCCCTCTTAAAATCCCTTTCTCCGCAGAAGCAATGAACTGAAGTATTTCATCCCGAACTTCACTTTGTTCTAATTGCTCATGTATGGCTTTTATTCCTTTTGAAACATTGCTGTTTTGAATAAACAAAATTCGATAAGTATCTTCGATTTCTCTAATTGTTTTGTCTGAGAAACCACGTCTTCGAAGCCCTACAGAATTGACACCAGCAAACGTAAGAGGCTCCCTCGCTGCTTTTATATAGGGAGGAATATTCTTTCGAATTAAAGAAGCTCCGCCAATGAAAGTGTGTTTTCCTATATGCGTAAATTGTTGAGCAGCGACTTTTCCTTCCAATATAGCAAAATCGTCAATTTGCACATGTCCAGATAAGCCCGTGTAGCTTGCTAATATTACATGATTCCCAATTTGGCAATCATGGGCCACATGAACATACGTCATTAAAAGACAATGATTGCCTATTCTTGTAGCCATTTTATCATTCGTTCCTCTGTGTATAGTTACACACTCTCTAATTACAGTATGATCGCCTATTTCGACAAGGGTATATTCTCCTTCAAATTTGAGATCTTGAGGTATTACACCAATTACAGCACCCGGAAATATCTCACAATTCTTACCTATTCTAGTTCCAGGATAAAGCACCGCATTTGAATGAATTATGGTTCCTTCACCAATAATTACATCTTCATGAATGTGAGCAAAAGGTTGTATGACTACATCTTTCTCAATGGTCGATTTTGGATGAACGGATGCAAGCGGGCTAATGTTCATTACACTTTGTCTTTTACAATTTGCGCCAACATTTCTGACTCTGCAACCTCTTTTCCGTTAACATAAGCTTTTCCAGACATTTCAACCAATCCTCGTCGTATTGGAGACATTAGGGTTAGTTCGAAAACAACAGAATCTCCGGGTAGAACTTTTTGTTTAAATTTTACATTGTTAATTTTCATAAAATAGGTAGAGTAGAGGTGAGGCTCATCTACTTTACTTAATGCAAAAATTCCTCCTACCTGTGCCATTGCCTCAATTTGAAGCACACCTGGAAAAACAGGATTCCCTGGAAAATGCCCAGTGAATATGGGCTCATTCATGGTAATGTTTTTTACACCCCAAATGGAATCATCTGTAATTTCCATAATCTTATCAATCATTAAAAAAGGAAACCTATGAGGCAACATTTTTTCAATGTCATTGATAGTATACAAAGGATCTTTTGTTAAGTCGAAATTTTTCCCACTCACTTGCTGTTTTTTAATTTGGGCTTTGAGCACTTTGGCAAATTCTACATTTCCCCAATGCCCTGGACGGGCTGCAAGAATATGGGCTTTAATTGGTTTACCTATAAGAGCGAGGTCTCCAACAATGTCCAATAGTTTGTGACGTGCGGGTTCGTTTTCAAATTGAAGTTTTGTACTGTTAAGTACTCCTATACCGTCTACACTTACTTTCAAATCTTCCTTACCTAGAAGCTTTGCCAATTTAGACAGTTCGTCTTGAGATACTTCTGGTCTTTCTACCAATACAATGGCATTGTCTAAATCTCCGCCTTTAATTAAATCGTTTTTTGCTAAAAATTCAAGTTCTTTTAAGAATACAAAAGTTCTACACATCGAAATTTCGGACTTGAATTCTCCTATGTTATACATGCTGGCATGTTGAGTTCCCAAGGCAGGTGATTGGTAGTCGACCATTACTGTAAGTCTATAATTTACATCTGGTATAGCTAAAAACTCTATTCCTTTTTCTTCATCTTCCCATGGGATATTTTCAGAAAGCTCAAAATAGATACGATCAGCCTTTTGGTCTTCATAACCAATTTTTTCAATTCCTTCAATAAATTTAAGTGAGCTGCCATCCATGATGGGTATTTCTGGACCATCTACTGTAATTAAAGCATTGTCTACCTGACAACCGTATAGCGCTGCTAAAACATGTTCAGTTGTATGAACTTTTGCATTATTTTGCTCTAGAGTTGTTCCGCGTTCAGTAGACACAACAAGATCAACATCCGCTTTGATGGTTGGTTTACCTTCAAGATCAATCCTTTGGAATTTATATCCGTGATTATCTGGTGCAGGGTGGATTTCTAAATTTACTTCAAGACCTGTATGCAGGCCGATTCCATTCACTTTAACAATACCTTTTAAGGTTCTTTGTTTTTCTGACATGGCATTTATTTTGTTAAGGATTCAATTTTTTGTTCTAATTCTTGTACTTTTTTTAGCAAATAGGGCAATTTCCTAAAGCCAAAATAAGATTTTTTAAAGTCATCTATAGGAATACCAGGTGTACCCATTAATGTTTGTGCTTTTTTTACAGTTGATGGGATGCCAGATTGAGCAACTATTTTAGTTTGATCTGCAATTTTTAGATGTCCACTAATACCAGCCTGTCCGCCAATTAACACATTCTTACCAATTTTACTTGACCCGGCAATACCCACTTGTGCAGCCATTGCTGAATTCTCATCTACGTCAACGTTGTGTGCAATCTGGCAAAGATTATCAATCTTTACACCCTTTCTAATAAATGTTGAACCCATCGTTGCACGATCGATGGAAACATTTGAGCCAATTTCAACATTGTCTTCTATTTGGACATTCCCAATCTGAGGTATTTTTTGAAATTCACCTTTTTCGTTGGGGGCAAATCCGAATCCATCAGATCCAATAACAGTACCTGAATGAATAATACAATTTGCACCAATCTTGCAATCGTGATATACAGTTACGTTGGGATATATTTTTGTTCCTGATTTAATAGTTACATTTTCTCCAATGTATGCATTTGGATAGATGATCACATTGTCTTCTATGGTGACATTTTTTGAGATATAACAAAAAGCGCCTACATGACAGTTTTTTCCTATTGATGCTTCTTCCGAAATAAAAGACGGATCTTCTATACCACTTTCCTTTTGATACAATTGATTATACATCTCCAAAAGTTTGGCAAAACATGCATAAGCATCATCTACTTTTACAAGAGTAAGTGTATTGGGTAAATCTTTTTGCGGTTCGAAAGTTTTGTTCACGATACAAATGCTTGATTCAGTCTCGTAAATGTATTCTTCGTATTTGGGATTTGATAGGAATGAGAGTGTTCCTATTTTACCTTCTTCAATCTTACTCAAGTCATTAACGACTACGTTAGGATTTCCCTGAATGTCTCCATTTAGGATACCGGCTATTTGTTCAGCTGAAAATTCCATTGCTCAAAAATATAAAAAGTGACTTTGTAAATAGCATGATGTAGTAAATAAATCTCATTTCAATATGCAAAATACCATTTAGACAACAAAATCAATCACAATCTTTACCTTCATATTCGAAGGAAAAAACCCTTGCTTTCTCCTTGTAAAAGGATGCTCTAAAACCAAAAGGAATACCGCTATTGTCATTTACAAGTAGCCTGTGCTCTGGTTTAGGTTTAAGTTTCAACCTTGAGTTTTGAAGATCGATACGTCCCGAAGAAATAAATTTTGTCATTAATGTACTGTCTTCTTCAATACCTAACGCTTTTCTTTTGCAAATAGTATATTCACTTGTGTCAGAATAAAAAAAGTTTTTTCCACTAGGAATAACTACAGGAACCCCAAGTCCCTTTACCGTTGGTTTGACGGTACTTGAATTAAAGCTATTAGGCACCAATTCACAAACAAACGCTCCATCATACAAGATCACTTGAGCAACAAAATTTTCGTTATTGCTTGTTGGTCCTTCAAGATGATAAATTCTTGGATTGGTATTTTTTACGCTTTTAGAAAATTCGACATCGGCAGACTCGATATACTTTTTTAATTCGGATTTGTCAATTTTAAGATTTTCTAAAACAGTCAGATTTTTTTCCGAAACAAAAATAATTTTTTGTGCGAGGAGTGTTTTGATTCTATTCTCAGGAAGCCAAGAACAGCCTCTATTGCTAAAAAAAAAGAAAACGAAGAGTAAGCCCATACCGAAACCTAATCCGTAGTACAATAGTCTTCTTTTTAATGTAGTCATCTTTTACGATATATAAAGTTTGGACCAACTTCGATAGATCTCATTTTTTTTCAAGAAAAATTTTGAATTCTGAAAATAAGAAGAGCCGTATTTAATTATAAAAGGGCTTCTAGTTTTGAATCTAAAGTAGCTTTAGGTACTGCTCCAACAGATTTATCCACTACTTCGCCATTTTTGATAAAGAGAACGGTAGGTATGCTTCTCACGCCAAACTGAGCCGAAACATTTGCGTTTTGGTCTACGTTTACTTTACCTACAAGAGCCTTTCCTTCATAGTCCTTAGACATTTCATCAATAAGTGGTCCAATCATTTTACAAGGTCCGCACCATTCTGCCCAAAAGTCTACAACTACTGGTTTATCTGATTTGAGTACTAATTCGTCAAAGTTTGAATCTGTAATTTCTAAAGCCATAATCTTAATTTGTATAATTAAAGTTAGAACAAAATTAATTTAATTATTTAATGTTCAACCAATATTTAATGTTCATTGTTTGATTCAAAGCTCTTTTTTTAAGTATTTAGCGGTGTAGGATACTGTATTGGTGCTATTAACCAACTCTTTTACAGTGCCTTTGAATACTATGTCTCCACCATTTCCTCCACCCTCAGGGCCCATGTCAATAATGTGGTCTGCAATTTTAATAATATCTAAGTTATGTTCAATTACGAGAACAGTATTTCCTTCGTCGACCAATTTGTTTAACACTGATAGCAATTGATTAATATCTTCAAAGTGAAGCCCAGTTGAGGGTTCGTCTAAAATATAAAGCGTCTTTCCAGTTGATTTTTTTGAGAGTTCACTTGCCAATTTAATACGCTGAGCTTCACCCCCTGATAATGTTGTTGAGGACTGTCCAAGAGTAACATACCCCAATCCAACGTCCATTAAACTACTAATTTTTCGCTTAATTCTTGGTTGATTTTCAAAAAAGACAAGTGCATCGGAGATGGACATATTCAGTATATCTGATATTGATTTCCCTCTGAATTTAACTTGTAGGGTTTCATAATTGTATCTTTTCCCTTGACAAGATTCACATTCCACATAGACATCCGGTAAGAAGTTCATTTCAATTAATTTCATTCCACCGCCATTACATGTTTCACATTTACCACCAGAGACATTGAATGAGAAGCGCCCGGGCTTGTAACCTCTAATTTGAGCCTCTGGAAGTGAGGCGTATAATTGTCTTATTTCGTCGAAAACTTTAGTATACGTTGCCGGATTAGAACGTGGTGTTCGGCCAATTGGTTTTTGATCAATTTCTACAATCTTATCTATGTTTTCAAAACCTTTAAGACTGGAGTAGGGAAGAGGCGTTGTATGGCTTTTGTATATTTTTTCAAATAAAACAGGGACTAAAGTCTGATTTATTAAGCTCGATTTACCACTGCCGCTTACACCCGAAATACAAGTAAAGGTGCCAAGAGGTATTTTAAGATTTATGTTTTTTAAATTGTGTCCACTTGCACCAGAAAGAGTAATGTATTTTCCAGTTCCTTTTCGGATTTTTTCGGGAATATTAATATTTAATTTACGACTCAGGTATTGGCCTGTTATCGTATTGGATTTACTTAATTCTTTAAATGTGCCTTTGGAAACTATTTCTCCGCCATTAATGCCTGCTTGTGGACCGATATCGACTATAAGATCCGCTGCTTCCATAATTTCTCGGTCATGTTCAACTACTATTATCGAATTTCCGTTTTTTTGAAGATTTTTAAGAGATTTGATCAGCTTGGAGTTGTCTCTTTGATGCAAACCAATTGAGGGCTCGTCCAATATATATAACACATTTATTAATTCTGTGCCGATTTGATTGGCAAGTCTGATTCGTTGAGCTTCTCCTCCAGACAGTGATTTAGACGGTCGATTCAAGCTTAAGTAATCAAGGCCAACATCAAGAATGAATTGAAGCCTGGTTTTTATTTCTTTAATTATTTCAGACCCAATTTTTATTTGATTGGTATTTAAGTTGCCATCGATCTGATTCGTCCATTCTTTTAATTCAACCATGTCCATTTCTGATATTTCAGCTATGTTTTTATTCCCAATCCTGAAATATCCTGCGCTTTCATTTAGTCGTGTTCCCTTACATGTCTTGCAATTTTTGACGGTAGAGTAGTTGTCAGTCCAACGTTGCATTCTCAAACTTTTATCCAAAGACTGTCTTTTTAAAAATGGAAGAACGCCTTCAAAAGCATTCATGTCCTGATCAATCAAATTGGCAGTTCCATTGAGAATGTGTGTAAGTGTCGTTTGGTCGATGTTTTTAATTGGTGTATCAATACTTGTTCCCCCTTTTTTGAGTATGTCAGATATTTCTTTAAAAATCCAATTGTTTCGAGATTCGCCCAAAGGCTTAATTCCGCCTGATTTAATTGACATATTTTGATTCGGAATAACTTTTTCAAATTCTATTTCTTTAGTAATTCCAAGACCATTACACGTGGTGCATGCACCATAAGGTGAGTTGAATGAAAATAGATTTGGTTCCGGGTCAGGATAACTTACTCCTGTGCTGGGGCAAATTAAATTTCTACTGTAACTTTTTATTTCTTCATTATCATAATCGTATACCATGATAATATCATCGCCGATATTGAAGCTTGAAGAAATCGCATCTAAAATCCTTTTGGAATCTACATCCTTCACTGAAAACCGGTCAATAACTATTTCAATATCATGAATTTTGTACCTGTCCAAACGCATTCCTGGAACGATATCTTGGATGATACCATCAATTCTTACTTTAGTATAACCTGATTTTTGTATTTGTACAAAAAGCTCTTTGTAATGTCCTTTCCTACCTCTTATTTTAGAGCTCAGAACAGCAATCTTCTTTTGCGAATAATTTTCTTGTATCAATTTGCTGAGCTCGTTATCTGAATATTTGATCATTATTTCTCCCGTATTCTTTGAATACGCGGTAGACACCTTTGCAAACAAAAGTCTGTAGAAATCATATAGCTCTGTAATTGTTCCTACGGTTGATCGTGGTGATTTTGAAACGGTTTTTTGCTCTATGGATATCACTGGAGACAAACCCTTTATTTGATCAACATCAGGCCTCTCTAGGCCTCCTATAAATTGTCGTGCATATGAAGAAAAGGTTTCAATATATCTCCTTTGACCTTCGGCAAAAATGGTGTCAAATGCGAGTGATGATTTCCCACTTCCACTTAGACCAGTAAAAACGATAAATGAATTTCTAGGAAGGTCAAGGTCAATGTTTTTAAGATTGTGTTCTCTCGCACCTAAAATTTGAATTATTGAACCCTTTGTTTTCATTTTTTTTAAAGGTATAAAAGGAATGATTCAATAACAACAACTACACTACAGAATGTGTTTAAAAGATAAAATGTTATTATTTATTTTTCTATTTTTTGGGGGTATCTTAAAGTGTTTCGGTAGAGAAGCAAAAACACAATGATAAAGTAAAAAAGGAAAAACAAGGTGAATTGAATTTTTTCACTGAGCACCAAATAGATTATTGATACGGATAGCAAAAATGAAATAAATCCAATTGCGCTAAATATCATCCATACTTGCTTGTCTTTAAATCCTGCGTATACGAGATGATGAGTGGTATGATCCTTACCTCCAACCATTGGTGATTTCCCTTCTAAAATCCTATTAATTACAACGGTGAGCGTATCTGCTGCTGCGGGTGTAAGAGCCGTTAAAGTCACAATTAGACTCACCCAAGAACTGTTTTGGGTCACACTCCCTAAATTCCATAAAAATTTAATGGAGAAAAAGGCAACAAATAACCCAATAAATTGACTCCCAGCATCCCCCATGAACATTTTAGAAGGGTTGATATTGTATTTTAAAAACCCAAGAATCGACCCAATAACACCGATTAAAATATACATCCAGTAAAGCTGAGATTCATCACCAATTAGCATTGCTGACACAAGACATGAAAGTAGCGCAAACAAAACAGTTGTAGCGGTAATGCCATCCATGTTGTCTAGCATATTTAATGAATTCATTAAGATGATTACCCAAACAACTGTAATAATACCATCTAGAATTTCATGATGAAACAGGGTAATGTCTGTGCCAGTGAAAAGCAGAAACAATCCACATGATATTTGAATGAATAATTTGAAAAGAGGTTTTGTATCGTATGCATCATCAGCCAAACCCATAAAAAAGGCCAAAGAAGACGCGAAAAATAAACCTAAAAATTCTAAATTTCCAAATAAGTTGAAATCTGGTTCAATTATTAAATATAAAATCATTGCACTCAAAAACCCCAAGAAAAGTCCAATACCTCCCAAAGAAGGTTTCGATTGATTGCTCCATCGGATCGTTACGTCATTTTTATTTCGAATACCAAGACTCTGTGAAAATCTTAATAATAACCGATTAGAAATCAGTGAGATTGTAATTCCAATAGAAATAAAAATCAATATGTTAATATAGCTTATCATAATTTAAAAAGGAGAATCAAAATTTTTGAATTTATTAGCGTTTTGGTCTTTTTCCGAGATAGTGGGGTCTTTTATTCCCCAATGAATATCTAGATCAATATCATTCCATAATAAATCCATCTCATGCTCTTTAGAGTAATAATTCGTGCATTTGTAGGAAAAAATGGTATGATCTTCTAATGTTACGAATCCATGTGCAAAACCTGGCGGAATCCAGAGTTGCCTATGATTCTGAGATGATAATTCTACTTTAAGGTGTTTACCATAGGTTTTCGAGGTTTTCCTGATGTCAACAGCAATATCCATTACACTACCTTTAACTACTTGAATTAATTTGCCTTGAGCGAAAGGTGGTGCCTGAAAATGAAGACCCCGTAATACGTTTTTATGTGAACAAGACAAGTTGTCTTGAACAAAGCTGAAATTTTCGCCAATATCCGCTTT
>ERZ1048686.2743-NODE-2743-length-11892-cov-5.192447_pt1 | contig 11892 bp, 13 predicted proteins | sample MGYA00383099_ERZ1048686 | MGnify/ENA primary metagenome ERZ1048686 (study PRJEB29581, sample SAMEA5548369) | metagenome | biome: marine; feature: coastal; material: water | depth 25 m | study: Short-term variability in the microbial, nano- and picoplankton...
AAGCAAGGGCAGCGCCAGTAAGTGATGATTGGAAGTCGCCGAATAGATTGATTCCAAGTAGAAAGACAACAGCACCCGCAGGGACCGCAAGAGCATAGAGTGCGTTCAGCCCTAGTCGGGTATTCTTGGATAGCCCTGAGCCGATCATAAGCGTTGCAATAATCCCAGCATCGAAAGGCTTATGAAGTGAAATTGCTAGGAAGGTTGCAAGCCCGGCGAGCCCGGTCAAGCCGTGTCCAATGTCCGAGTTGACGGCTGCAGCGAGTGCTGCACCATCGGCAAGACTGTGAAGTCCGAGCCCGATAAAGGCACCGCCCCATCCCCATTGGCTTACACCGTGCTTGTGGTGCTTCGGGTCAGGAGCATGCCCATGCAAGCGATCATGCTCAGCAGGGTCATGCAGGCATGTGGTGTCGCTTTTACAGCCATCAGCAGCATGGTGCGAATGTGCATGAAATGCTCGCTCAAGCAGAAACATGACAAAAAATCCGAACAGGACCCAGTTCATTGTCGCGTCAATTCGCTGGTTGAGTTCGAGATATGCGTGAGGGATCATATGCATCATTCCTACTCCAAGTAAGACGCCGCCAGTGAACGAGAGTAAGACTTGCAGCCTGCGGTGGCCGAGTGTCAGGAAGTTTGCAGAAACGCCGCCTGCAAATGCTGCAATACTGATGAGTGTGAGGTATCCAACAAGCAGTGGTTGTAAGCTCGAGTAGGTAATGCCTATTTCATTTGGTGAAGGAGCCATGGGGCTAAATACTTTCTGAAATAGCGGGGCCTCTAGCAGTATGGGATTTCATATGCCGTGCATGATCTCACAGGGTCAGGAGGCAAGCAAGAAGATGCCCTTGCAATGTCCGATGCAGAAAGTGGCCACTCACCGTCTGTAGACCGGTTGAGTCGAAGGGTAAGTAGGATACTGAATAGCGGCCTGTTCCACCTGTTGACGAACCACAGATAAATTTTCGTTGACAGCGGCATCACTCGCAGCCAATGCTCCAAGAATAATGACAAGGAGGTATGTCACAATATTGGCCCATGCCTCGTTGCCCATGAATTTTACAGCTGTTCCGAACGACTTTTTTATTTTAGGCCCGAACATGCCCAGTTTTACAGACCAAATTTCATCAAGAATCAAGTGTGTTAAAAACCCAAGAACCACTGCGCTGGCTACAAAATATCGACGCATTGGTTCTTCAGATGAGAAAATCAGAAAAGCACTCAGTCCGGCGATGGCTGCTGACGGTACGCTGTGGAACATTCCCCTGTGGACAGCAAATTTTTTAAGGAGAAAAGTAACTCCAAATCGGATCGTAAGATAAATTGCCCCGCAAACGAGGATGAGTGCCTCTGAAGGCATGCTGATCTGTTGAAGTCGTGGCAACAGCATGACAGGCACAACTGCCGCGGCAAACGCAACACTTTCTTTTAGAGGGATACCTGGTCCGCTATCTAGGTCAGGGAGCATGCCTGCAACAGAACACAGGCCAGCACCAAGAAGGCATGTCAGTGGAGGAATCTCACCGACATACCAAGCGGCTGTCCCATAACCGATCCCAACGATCGTTGAACCGGTAATGTGCTCACGGAATCCCGGCACGCTGCGAATCCCTCCTCGAGAGGCGTTGCTCTGTTAAAGAATTGCTGCAAATTACAGCAACCCTACGCCGTTGTTGGAAATTGTTCCCTCAATCACCAGGCGCACATTGCGCCCTCAAACAACACCGCTGTAGGAGGAACTTCGGCTTCTTTGCCCTTTGATGCAGAGAGCCTTTTTTTTTGCACCCCCTACACTCCCGAAGTGTTGTACTTTGCCTGACCGTTAATAAAGGATTGTTCAGGAGAAAGCAGATAGCCAAATGGGAAGGATAGGCATTGCAGGAAAACTGCGTAGTCCTGAGTGGCTTAGTGTGGTCGTATTTCTTCTGGAAACTGGACTTCTTGCCTACTGCCATAACTCCTACAGTCCGCTCGTTCCTCTGGCTTGGCGTATGCGGATGAATGATAAGGCAATGTAAGGAGAATGTGCGTGGCGATTGATAGCTATGACATGGTGATGCTTGGGCTACTGGCAACGGCAGGAGTTCTCGGCTATTTCAAAGGAATTGTCTGGCAGATAGCGTGGATCGCGGGAATCTGTTTGAGTTCTTATGTTTCACTGCGTTTCAGCGGAGAACTTGCTTCACTCACAGGTCAGCCACCACCGTGGAACAGGCTGCTGGCAATGCTTGCTCTTTATGTTGGAACATCATTGGTTGTTTGGGTCACATTTCGCTTTGTATCCTCATTAATTGATGCAGTTCACCTCTCGGCATTCGACCACCAGTTAGGCTTGTTATTTGGTCTTGCAAAGGGAGCTCTTATTTGTGTTGTTGTGACGTTTTTCGCAGTTACGATGATGCCGGCGTACCGCAGTGAAATAACAGGAAGCCAAAGTGGCCAGATTGTTGCGAAGTTAATAGGTGAGGCGGACCAGTTTCTGCCAGCAGACATCCACGAAACGGTCGATCCGTTTCTGCAACAGTTTCAACAGCAGTTTGATGCCGGTGATGTCAATTCTCCACAAGGTGTAGTTGCTTCTCAGTCGGGTCAAAATGAAGGTACATCGTGGCAGAGTGTGCTTGAGGGCGTTACGTCAGTTGCTGCCTGGGCGGGTGTCGAAGCAGGCGATGAGTCTGGTGCGAAGGGGGCTGATTCTCCATCTCCCGTAAAAGCTGCTGCTGCATGGATGACTTCAGAAGGTTCGACAGAAAATGCTGTAGATGCTGCTGGTCGCTATCTCAATCAGAATTCTGCATTTGGTGGAGGTAGCGTGCCGTCGCCAGCGTCGGTCATGCCTCCACAAAATCAATGGCAGGGAAATGTACCGCAGAGGTTTCCGGTAGGATCGCAGACTCCACTGCCAGTTCGGCCCTGAGCCAGTTCGGCCCTGAGCCAGTTCGGCCCTGAGCCAGTTCGGCGAGATGGAAGGGTGCGAAGGGGAGTGTCGTCGGAAAACCCTTAAAAACAGAGCGTAAACCGGACATAACAGACATTATCGGACGTTAGAGAAGGGGTGAAAACAGGCGGGAAATACTCTCTTTTGAGTTTCTTCTGCCCTGCTTTGTGTCGTGGCGAACTGCTCTTCAGTCGTTCGGTATTTCGAGCAACAGTTTGTTAGTCTTCCAAAAAAGTGCCCATCTGGCGGAACTTTGCGTAACGACTTTCGACGAGTTCCTCTATTGGCTGTTTCACCAAATCTCTGAGTGTTCGCTCAAGAAATGTTTTGAGTCGGGCTGCCATTAAGCGTGGGTCACGATGAGCGCCTCCTCGAGGTTCATCAATAACTTTATCAATGACACCGAATTCCTTGAGATCCCACGCTCTCATTCTCAAAGCCCGAGCTGCATCAGCTTTGAATTCAGCGCTTTTCCAGAGAATGCCAGCACAGCCTTCTGGGCTGATGACGCTGTAGTAAGCATGTTCTAGAATTGCAACACGATCTCCAACCCCGATGCCTAATGCTCCCCCAGATCCTCCTTCACCAATTACAACACAGATAATCGGTACTTTTAGCGAAGCCATTAAAAACATGCTCTCCGCAATCACTTGGGCTTGTCCTCGCTCCTCAGCACCAACCCCGGGGTAAGCGCCCGGAGTATCAATAAGACAGATTACAGGCAGGCCGTATTTCGCTGCCAATCGCATTTTCCCCATTGCTTTTCGGTATCCTTCGGGGTGAGCGCACCCGAAATGACATGCCTGCTTTTCAGTGAGGGTTTTTCCTTTTTGGTGACCAATAACCAGAACTTTATGACGATCAATCTTCGCGAATCCAGTAAGCATGGCTGGGTCGTCACCAAAAGCCTTGTCACCGTGAAGTTCGACAAATTCATCAAAAACAAGGCTCAAGTAGTCGCTTGTTTTTGGTCGGTTGGGATGTCGAGCAACTTCAACAGTTTGCCATGGATCGAGATTGCCAAAAATTTGTTTTTGGAGATCGGCACATTCCCGGCGAAGTTGTTGAACCTCATCTTGAGACTGCTTGCCGAGCGGTGCTGTCTCGAGGTCGGCAATTTTATCCTCAAGTTCGTAAATTGGTTTCTCGAGGGGCAAACGATGAAGTCCGCGAGCCATTATAATATTCCTGAAGTTACAAAAACAGCATGTGTATTGTCACCACTGAACCGAACTGCCGTCAATTGGCTTTTTTAGATGCCGCAGAGCGGCCCTGTGGCGTCAGAAATGGTGCGTTACGGACATGCGCCGCGACTTCGACCATGGAAGATGGCCTTTCCTTCACTCGCTTTGCGAGAAGATCTCGAATGAAGCGGTCCAACTGAGGTGTGACAGAGGGATTCATGGCTGATGCGAACGGCGGGCTTGTATAGAGGTGTTTGCTGAGAAGTTCCTGTTGAGTAGACCCAGTGTACGGAGGGTGTCCGGTGACAAGTTCGTAGAGGAGGCAACCAAATGAGTAGATGTCACCAGCATACCCAACACGATGTCCTCGAATTTGTTCAGGCGACATGTAGCTCGGTGAACCTTGGATAGTCACTTTGATTGGTACGAGACGAGCAAGGAAGCCAGGTGGTCGTGCAGCAATAGCAAGATCAATTAAACGAACGTCACCTGAATCATCAACAAGAATGTTTTCTGGCTTAATGTCTCGGTGAACCCAGCGGTTTGCGTGAAGGTGGCTTATTGCATCGGCCGTTTTTCGTGCAATCGACTGTGCTTGAGCGGGAATCGAATCTCCTTTAGAAGCAAGTCGCATTTTTAGATTCGGGTGACGGAACAATTCCATGACAAGGTGTGGGAGTCGACCTGTTGTTGAATATCGATCAATACGAATAATTCCGGAGTGATCAAGTGACCGACTGACAGCAAGTTCATGTTTCAGGAGCTGACGAATGCCTTTGTCGGAAGCTGATTCTGGAGATGCCAGTTTAACGGCGACGCGTTTTGATTGGCTCTCATCTAAAGCCTCCCAGATTTGACATTTACGGCCGACGCCAAGTTGACGAACGAGCCTGAGGGAACCAAGTTGTTCAGGAGGACGGGGCATGAAGAGTAGCTGTTGGTTGGTGTTTGAGGGTGATTTGTAACAGTAAAAGGCCGTGAGCTGGTGCGGTTGGGCCCGCAGATGTTCGTTGTCGGTCGGCGAGCACTGCGCTGGCCCATTCTTCCGGTCGTTTGCCATTACCAACCATAAGGAGTGTGCCGGCAATAATTCTCACCATATTGTAGAGGAATCCATTTCCTTCAATTTCGATCCAGACTTCGTTATCAGCATCAGATTCACCCCCTGTATGCCTTTTGATCGTAATATCATGGATCGTTCGCACCTTCGACGCGCGAGGAGAAGACGGGTTTTCGAAACTACTGAAGTCATGTTCACCGACTAAGCAAGAGGCAGCATTTTGCATTGCAGAAATGTTGAGGCGGGACCTCCATTGCCAGACGAATGGCCGAGCCAGAACAGGTCGGACTTCTCCATCATGAATGCGATAGCGGTATCGTTTTTTTTCGGCATCAGTGATCGGGTTAAATGACAGATCAACTTCACTCGATCGAAGCACCACAACATCATTCGGAAGATGGGCGTTAATTGCCCTCCGCCAGACATCTGGTGAGAAGTTTTTTGTTGTTGTGAAACTTGCAACCTGATCTGCTGCATGAACACCAGCATCCGTACGGCTACTCCCTTTTGGCACAATTGTTTCGCCACAAACACCTCTGATGGCATCACTCAGGACGCCCTGCACCGTCCTTTTGTCAGGCTGAATCTGCCACCCGCTAAACCGTTCACCGTTGTAGGCAAGACGAAGTTGCAATCTTCGACACATGGAATCAAGTCATTTCTTTTGCGAGGTGCTCAGCGATTTGTACTGCATTTGTCGCAGCGCCTTTCCGCAAGTTATCTGATACGCACCACATTGCGAGTGAGTTTGGGCTCGATGTGTCCTGCCGGATACGGCCGACGAAGACATCATCTTGCCCCCCCGCATCTCGTGGCATTGGGTAGCTGGAGGTAGCAAGGTTGTCGTTGACAGTAACGCCAGGGAAATTCGATAAAAGGCGAGATGCTTCCTCTGGTGAAAGCGGCTTTTCGGTTTCGATGACGAGGCTTTCGCTATGAGCATCAGCAACTGGAACACGAACACATGTAGCACATACCCCAATCGTGTTATCGTTAAAGATTTTTTGGGTTTCCTGAACCATTTTCATTTCTTCACTCGTGCTCCCCCCCTCCTTTTCTGATCCAATCTGGGGGATGAGGTTTGCTGCAATTTGATGAGTGAAAATCTTCGATTCCTCTGGCGACCCGTTTAGCCAGGCTTGCAGCCCCTGCTTGAGTTCTTGTGTGGCTGCAATCCCAGCACCGCTAACCGCCTGGTACGTGCTTACAAGAACACGGCGAATGCGGGCGGCATCATGAAGTGGCTTCATGATCATCACCATTTGAGTTGTCGAGCAATTTGGGCTTGCGATGATTCCTTTATGAAGCCGGATTGATTCTGGATTAATTTCAGGAACAATCAAAGGGACGTCTGGCTGCATGCGAAAATGGGCACTTTCATCAACAACCACAGTGCCTTGTTCCACGGCCCACGGCACAAATTCTGCAGCGACTTCATCTGGCGTGCTACCGATTGCTATTTGTACGTCCCGAAAGGCTTCTGCTGTGAGTGCTTCAACAACAAGCTGTTTCCCACCACATTCAATCGTTTTGCCTGCAGATCGCTGAGATGCAAGCAATTTGATGTTTTTCGTTGGGAATTTTCGACTCACAAGCTGGTCAAGGATAATTTTTCCAACAGCACCAGTAGCGCCGACAATAGCAAGCGTGTGGATCATAGATTCTGTCCTGTAGCAAGTTAAGGATTCGAGTTGTTGTGAAGGGTGTTGAATTGTGTGGGTAAGAACGCCATGTTAGCAATAAGCATAGCGATTCCGAACTCCATCATGCCCATCGCAAGGCCGATACCCAGGTGTACAAATACCGCTGTTATCAAAAAAAGTGGTCTTGTTAATCGAGGCCATATTAATGCCGCATATGAAATTTCCCAGAACAATGCACCAAGTGTAAGTGCATTGACAAGCAGCGGGTGCCAGGCGAGGAATGTAAAGTCAATCGTGCGATATTGGATGTTTGCTACTGCGCCCCACAGTGCGGTGCCTTCCCACCAGCTTGCTCCAAGTAATTTGCCGCATCCGGAAAAGAAATAAAGTATGCAGAGATGAACCTGAATAAGCCTTATCGCGATCGTTGTTTCAATATTCGGAACAGGGCGAACCTTTTTAAAGAGGCTATCGATGGAGAAGCGGGCCCCTGCATTTCCAATGATCATTGGTAGCAGCATGATCCCTAGGGCGTCATCAAAACCAAAGGTATTCAGGGGTGCACGGTTTACAGCACTGACGTATCCAGCGAACACAATACAAGCCGCAGTGCGGGTGAAAAAACCAACGCTCAGTGAAATAGCTGCGAGAAGGCTCAAAACTGCAAGCAGCCAGGCTGCTATCGGTGTTTGTGCTGCAAAGTACCAGCTCCAATGCCATGGCTGATCGTTGAGTCGCCAGACATTTCCTGCTGATTGCCAAGCGTTCTGCCCAAAGAAACCCTCGTGGTCACTGAGCCAAATGATACTCGACCACGTTACGAGAGTGCCGGTTAAAACCCGAAGGACACCGAGTAGCGTAGGGTCTGATGGTGTAAACCAAAACGTTGTCCACGCTGACCACCAAGAGGCGAGCCATCCTGTAGTTGCTTGGCCCAGTTGTTTTACGACGGAGGTGTTTTTCATTCGGACACCCTCTCTCGCCACATATAGGTGCCAAGCGGAGTTGTCAGGTCATCCCCTCCCCTCCCCTCCCTCGTTTCAAAGGTGTCGGGCAAATAATGTTCAATGAGTTTAAGAGTGATCTTTTGCCCGTCATGTTCGGTGAGCAATCGTGCTGCAATGTCTTCAGCAAAAGGTTGCCAGTCACGGGTTGCTGCACGGCGGATTTCTGCAGGTGCCTGCGGTGGTGGTATCATCGCAGAAATCTTTTCTGGAATCATGAATCGGCGGTGGTAAAGAAGTCGGGGCCAGTCGGAATCGGCGTCAGGAAGCGATCCTTTTAAGATGGTGCCTGCGTCAGTGGTGAGTGTCCATTGAATGGAATGCCCTGGCCCGGGGTTTGGTGCGAAGAAGCGGTATCCGTGACTTAGACTGAAGGCACCTACAAGTGGGCGAAATGGCTGCAGGATGACGCTCGCTAGTTCACTTGCGGGAGGTGGACCTGCAAGTGGAGGGAGAGCCACTGCAAGGATGTATATCGTGACAAGAAGAGACACAAACAGCCGGATGGCAACCGGCCAGTGACACCCGGTTATTTTATTGTCAGCGTGTCGTAGTTCTTTTGGCATGGTAGTTTTGAAGATTGTCAGGAGTCTATACGACTGGTATAAGCACCCATCGGCTTGTCGAGGCGATTGGCAACAAATATTTCATGTTAGGCCGATAAATTGGTTTTTTCGACAAGCCCAAAAAAACCCCCCACGGCTCAATGGAACCGTGGGGGATCATAAATATTTTTGGAGCGTATAACGTTCTCAGGCTGCTACTGAATCGACGCAGTCTTTTCAATAAGACGAGTATCAGCGATGAAGTCGGTTTCTTCGAAGGACAGTTCAACCGTATCGCCAGCTGCTAGATGTATCACCTTCGAAAGAACATTTTCACGGCCATTCTGCTTCGTTACAACCCGAATCTCATAATCTTGCCAGGCAGATCCTGCTGGCAGCGAGGAGGTTTCGAAAGTTCGAGTTGATCCAGATGAGTCCGTCATGTTGCCAGCCAGCCAAACAGTTGCTTCATCTGGAACGTGGATAGTAAGGCTCGTTGTAAGTTGCAAGGTTTCCTCAAAAGAAACTTCGCTACGTTCGCCAGCCGTGACACTCACAATCTGGGTCTCTTCGACAGGCTTTCCGTTGCTGTCTACGACCATCGTGACCTCGTAGTCATATGTTGCGCCTTCTTGGAGGCCTCGGGAAACGAATCGACGAAGCGTTCCTGTTGATGTCGTTGCAGATCCATTGACCAGTACTTTGGCATCGTTTGGTACTGATACAAGAAGAAGCACACCGTCTTTTGGAATAACTTCAGTTGAGTCACTAGGTGCTGGTGTTTGAACTTCCTCGCCGGAGTCACCCGCTACATCACCAACAGGCTCGTCGGTTATGACGCGATAGGCGTCAACGGGCATGCTAGACGTCATTGGTGCCATCGAGGAATACCCAACACTTGCTGCTGGAGCAGCGTATCCGTAGCTGTATCCGTAATATCCATAAGAACCACCAGAGCTACCGCCACTGGAGCTTGAGCCGCCCGAGGAACCATAGAACGATGAATAACTTCCACCCGAACTTCCGTGGCTAGAGCGTGCAGAATGACGGTAGGCTCGACGCGACGCCTTTCGCTCCCAATGCGTCATTCTGTGACCACCAGATGAACTGCTGCCTCCGTATGATGACGAGGAACCACCATAGGATGACGAGCCGCCGTAGGAGGAGGATGATCCGCCCGACGAACTGCTGCCGCCACTCGAACTAGAGCCGCCTGAAGAGCCATAGGCAGCATTGTAACGTTGGTGCCATCCCGCCTGCGCATCACAGCAGGCTGATGCCACAATTGAAAGAACAGTGAAAAATCCAATTGAGCGGATGAATCGTTGAGCCAACATGTAGGCAATCTCCACTAGGAGTTAAAGGTATTACGAACGTCTCGGGAGTTCGCTGGGCGAAAGGGCCGAGAGCAGAGTGAACTATTGAGTTAGAATAGTTTGACGGCTGGGTAAATCAAGAAGGAATGGTAAAAAATACGGAATACGCAGGGCGGGGGTTTTCCGGAAAGTAATTCTCCGGGAATATTACCTTGGTTTTCAACGCAAAAAAACATGTTTTTTAGCTAAATCCCGCGGTTTTCAGGATCTATCAGCTGCCATGATTTCGACTTGGTCAACTTCGATCTGACCGGTGGCACCCATGAGGCCGATCTGCAGAATGGCCTCTCTTGACCAGATTGGCACGAGAATCGAGGTCGTAACGCGTTGCCATTCACTACGGAACGTTCTGAGGGGAGCAACAAGCCGAGTTGAACGGACTCGGCGTTCGTCAAAAAAACGGATCGCCACGCCCGGTTTTGACTCAGAGAGTCGTCCTTTTCCGATTTGTGGCACACGTACGTGATAGGAAATTGTAAGCTCGCGCACTGCTCGACCATCAATTGGAAATCCCTGAAAAATATGGGCAGGACGTCCAGATTCACTGTTCTCAAGCAATAGGTGTCGTTGCCCCATCGCCGCTTCACCGTTTTCAAGAAGCGTCTCTTGCCGCCCGTAATACCAAGCAGAAGGTGTTTGGCTGTTTGGTAAACATTCTTCAAAGCCAGAGTTGGCAAGGCTTGGGTTCTCTGCATCTGGAAGAACCTCACGGCGGTCCTCGGCGTGGCCTGTCATTGGGACGAAGAGGCTCGGTACAAGATCAATCCGCTCCAGTACCCCTGCTTTTTTCTGAAGTCGTACTAGCGTCTGCTCGTACCGCTGGCCCACCGGAATAATCATAATGCCGTTTTCAACAAGCTGATCAATAAGAGGCAATGGAATTTTTTCTGGTGAGCATGTAACAATTATTTTGTCGAATGGCCCTTTCTCTTCCCAGCCCACAAAGCCATCACCAATTTTTGTAATGACATTTGTATATCGGAGTCGTTGAAGAGTTGCGCGTGCACGTCTTCCAAGTGACTCATGTATCTCAATCGAGTAAACTGTTCCCACGAGTGGTGAAAGAACTGCTGCTTGGTATCCACTTCCCGTTCCTACTTCCAGAACTCTGTCGGTAGGTTTAGGGTCAAGTTGTTCAGTCATATAAGCAACGACAAAAGGCCCTGAGATTGTCTGGCGTTCTCCGATTGGTAGAGACATGTCGAAGTATGCAAGCGGTCGTTGAGCAGTAGATACGAACTCGTGGCGGGGTGTCATTCGCATGCTTTCGAGCACGCGAACATCGGTAATCCCGCTTTCTGCTAGATCTTCGCGAACCATTCGCTCTCGTGCGACTGTATATCGGTCACTTTGAAGTCTTCTATCTTGTGGTAGTGCGGTCGGCTGTCTCGCTATCGCAGGCAGGGTCATTCCACCGAGACATGCTCCGAGGAGCCCATAGAGGCACGCGTTTTTTAGATTTTGCCACAACATCATTTTACGCCGAGTGATCGTCTTCAAGTCTGCCCCAACCCTGCGGAGCGCTGTCCGGTTGTCTTCCTAAGGAGCCCTTTGTGAGTTCCAGGAAGGCGGTTTCAAGATTTATTTCTTCTTCCCTCATCCCGAGCAGTCGTTCACCGCCGGCAATTATTCTTGCGGGAAGAAGTGACGTGTCTACTTCGCGGTCGTTGAGTGTTGCACGGATCGTACCCTTGCTTATTTGCACCTCAGCAATGCCGGGGCAATCTTCAAGAAGGCGTGCTGATTTCTCCGGGTCGCCCTGCACATTAATGCAGATGGTTGGTCGTCCGCGGACTTGAGCAAGGAGGTCTGTTACGTCGCCATGGGCAAGGAGTTGTCCATATTCAATGATGCCGACGCGGTTGCAGATGTCAGCGAGTTCCGGAAGGATATGGCTGGATACCAGGATTGTTTTCCCTAAGTCCTGCAATCGTTTGAGGAGGCTTCGCATTTCGATTCGAGCCCTTGGGTCAAGACCACTTGCGGGTTCATCAAGAAGAAGCACTTGGGGGTCGTGTAGAAGGACTCGTGCTAAGCCAAGGCGTTGTGTCATGCCACGAGACAAGCTGGTGACAAGTTCATCTCTTTTTACGCCAAGGTCAACGAGATCAAGTGAGCGTTCGGATACTTTTCGGCGAG
>ERZ1048686.2744-NODE-2744-length-11890-cov-10.462188_pt1 | contig 11890 bp, 9 predicted proteins | sample MGYA00383099_ERZ1048686 | MGnify/ENA primary metagenome ERZ1048686 (study PRJEB29581, sample SAMEA5548369) | metagenome | biome: marine; feature: coastal; material: water | depth 25 m | study: Short-term variability in the microbial, nano- and picoplankton...
GCTGGGAGCACTCTCCGAGCAGGAAGATGGATTGAAGGAGCATGTTGAAAAGGCACAAAAATATTTGGATCTTCAGCAACATTGCGGATTGCTTGAACGGCAACATCTATCGCTGAGTTTGCATCAGGCAACAATTAATGAAGACAATGCACAAGAACTGGTACAGAGACACCAGCAACAGCAGGAAGACCTGCAAATCGAAAAGTCTGTTGTTGAAACAGAAATGGAACGGTTGAAGTTGGAGCAAGTTCAACGTGGTACACAGGTTGGCGAACGCCGAGAACAGCTTTTTCAAAAAGAACAAAAAATTCAGGAAGCAGAAAATCAACGTGAACTTGAAAAACAGAATCTGCAAAATGTGGGTGAACAGCAGCAGGGTCAGGAAACTGAACTTGCAGAACTGAAGCAACGCCTGACCGGTCGCGAAAAAGAAAGAGCAGAAATAGAATCACGTCTCAAAGAACTGGCACAACGTTTAGGTGAATTACAGGCTAAACTGGTTAATATTGAGGAGCTCCGTACTAAAGAAAATAGCGCTCTTCAGCAGGCCTCTGAAGATGCGTCGGTACTGCAGAAAAGACTGCTGACAGTGCACACCGAATTAACAAATCAAACAAATCAAAAGAATTTCCTTGATGAACGTCTTGAAAATCTGACAGAACGGCAGCAGCGTCTTCAGGATCAGGAGCAGTCACACAGAAACCTGCTACAGGAAGCAACTCTCCAGGTTTCTGACAGCGAAGAACGCATGCAAAGCATACGTCTGCAGAAAGAAGAATTGTCTGTAAAGATGGCAGAATTTGAAAGCCAGCTTGCAGATCAGCACATGCAGTTAACAGAAACAGAAACACAGCTCGAAGATCTACGTTACCAGCACAGCACAGCACAATCACGCATTGAGTCACTGCACCAAATTCAGACTCAGTATGAGGGTTTTAGTGACAGTGTAAAAATATTTATGCAGTTGATGCAGGAGAATCAGGAGACAAAGAAAAAACTTGGAGTATTAGGACTGCTTGCAGACTATATTTCTGTCTCTGAAAAAATATTAACGGCAGTTTCTCCAGTGATGGCTGAAGTATTAGACTGGGTGGTGATAGAACGTGCCGCTGATTTTCCTGAACTGGAGAAATTTTCTAAGGAGCATGAACTGGGGCAACTTAAGTTTGTGGCTTTGGATCGGCCTTCTTCGGTTCCGCAGGAGATCACAAAAAAGGGCACCCCCCTTCCGGAGATTCTTGAGTTTAAAGCTCCTTTGAAAGAATGGGGAGAAAAGTTTTTTTCACGTTTTACGCTGCTCAAAGACGAAATTGATTTTTGGAATGAATATGGGAATAACCAGCCTGCAGCACCTCATGAGTGGCTTTCGTCGTCCGGACTCCGTCTTACAAATTATAATGTCAGCATCGGCAAAGTACAATCCGGTTCGTTGGGTTTTTTGCAGCGGCAGCAGCAAATTGTAGATGTTGAAAAATATGCTGAAGATTTGAACAAAAAGCTGACAAAGTTGGAAGGTGAGCAGGAGACTCTGAGAATAAAATACAAAACCTTGAAGCAGGAACAGGAAACCTGCGAGGAAGAAACACGAAAACTTGAATTTGAGTTGTTGAGCTGCAACAAAGAACTGGAGCATCATCAGTTGGAAGAACGACGAACCCAGCAAACGGTTTCACAAATTGCTCAAGATTCAGCCACTATCCTGAGCGAAATGGAAACATCACGTCAGAAAGAAAATACTGCAACTAGCTCAATTAAGACTCTGGAAGTAGAACGTTCTGAACTGGAAGAAAAAACAAAAGAAGTGCAGGAACGTATACTCGAACAGCAAAGTCGCGCAGATGCAAGTGCAGAGGAATTATTGACCCATCGAGTTTCTTTGACAGAGATTACGGAGCAACAAAAGAGTACTGAGGAAACAGCGGAGCGTTTGCGACGTGAAAGTACTGAAACAGGTCTACGTCTGAAACAACTTGAAGCATCACGTAGTGAAGCAGGACTGAGACTTGAGCAAAGCCGGAAGCGTATAACTGAAATTGATGAATCTTTTGTAGGTATGCTGGAGTCACGTACAATCTTGAAACTTGAAATGGAAGATGAAATTCTACTGCATGAACAAAAAAGTGAGGAGCAGACTTTGCTTACTCAAAAACTTCAAGAACGACAGGGATTACTCGAAAACTCCGTAAGTGTCTCCCATCAGGAGTCAATAAAATTGACAGAATTCCGTATTCAAAGAGAACAGTTGGAAAACCAAATTACGGAAATAACAGATAAATCTCCGGAAGATATCCTCGCGGAAATGGATGTTGAGACTGCAGATCTTAAAAAAATGGGACAGGAGTTACGCGGACTAAAAGTACGTTTGAATACAATGGGTGCGGTAAACCTTTCTGCACCTGAAGAATATGCTGTACTGACAGAACGGATTGAATTTTTGAAATCTCAGTCAGATGATTTACAGAAAGCACTGGATGATTTGAAAGAAACAATCAAGGATATCAATATCGAGTCCCGCAGACGTTTCAGGGAAATGTACGAGTTGATTAATGAAAATTTTAAAAAAGTTTTCAGCACGTTGTTTGAGGGAGGAGAAGCTAAACTGGTACTGACTGAATCAGAAGATCTCTTAAGTGCGGGAGTTGATATCGTGGCTCAACCTCCAGGTAAAAAACTGCAAAACATAAATCTGCTTTCCGGTGGTGAAAAAGCTTTGACCGCGATTTCACTGATCTTTGCTATTTTTTTGGTAAAACCAAGCCCGTTCTGTTTTCTGGACGAAGTTGACGCACCTTTGGATGATGTGAATGTGGTGCGTTTCAACCGTTTAATCACAAGTTTGTCTTATGATTCCCAATTCATTCTTATCACCCACAATAAAAAAACAATGGAAATTGGAGACCTTTTGTATGGCGTTACCATGGAAGAGCCAGGTATTTCCAAAACTGTTTCTGTAGAATTCAATGAAGCATCCCGCTTGATTGCGTGATTTATCATTCATAAACTTTTTGATCCTATGTTCAATTACTGAACATAGGTAGCAATAAATCCCTTGTGGTCAAGCAATAAAAATTTATTATAACCTGATGGTTTCGTAAAAACCCCTTAAACTAATTATTTGTTATCTCGACCGAAGAGAGAGATCTTAATAATATCAGTACGTAACATAAAATTGATTTCTCGTTTTGTAAGCAATGACACGTTTTTATGACTTTTTACTGGTTCAGTATAACCTAATTAATTCAACACAAAACAATGCAAATAAAAATATTTGAAGGATTTGAAGATTTTGCCAAAGCCTTTAAAGAAGAAGAAGCTAATGACGTCTCAGCTACAGTTCAGGAAATCCTGGCAAGTGTGCGTAAAAACGGAGATGCGGCCCTGCGTGAATATACAGAACGTTTTGATCAAGTAGTTCCTGAATCCTGGCTGGTACCAAAGTCTGCACTGGAAGAAGCACTTGAAGGACTGGATCATGATCTTTTTCACATTTTGGAAGAAGCGGCCGATAATATCATGTTTTTTCATGACCGGCAGAAAACGGACAGCCAACTGGATTTCAGTCCGGATGGAACTGTATTGGGCTGGAAAGTTACACCTGTCGATAGTGTAGGTATATATATTCCTGGCGGCAGAGCGGTTTATCCTTCAACATTGTTGATGAACGTTATTCCCGCTCAAGTTGCAGGAGTATCCAGAATAGCGATGGTGTCGCCTCCCGGTCCTTCCGGATTACCGCACCAATTAGTGATGGCAAGTGCGGCGTTGATGGGACTTGAGGAGCTTTACGCAGTCGGCGGCGCGCAGTCAATCGGAGCATTGGCTTATGGTACAGAGTCGATCAAGCAAGTTGTCAAAATTACAGGCCCCGGAAATGCTTTTGTTGCTGAAGCAAAGCGACAGGTATACGGCACTGTCGGTATAGATTCATTTGCAGGGCCGAGTGAAATTATGGTTATCTGTGACCGTGAGGACATTCCTGTGGAATACCTTGTACGTGATCTGTTATCTCAGGCTGAGCATGACCCTGATGCGGGAGCTATCCTGGTTACAACTTCCTCAAAACAGGCTGAAGATGTCGCAAAACGTCTCAAAAGCCTGATCCCAAATTTAGCACGACATGAAATAATTGAAGCATCTTTTGCAAACCGTTCAGCCATTATTGTGGCACAGGATCTGGAAGAAATTTTTGAGGCAGTTAATGAATTTGCACCGGAGCATTTAGAAGTACTGACTAAACAGCCTTTTGAAGACCTGCACCGTATTCGTAATGCAGGTGCAATATTTTTAGGACCAAACACACCGGAAGCTGTCGGAGATTATTTTGCAGGTCCCAATCATACTTTGCCAACTTCAGGCTGTGCCAAATTTTCTTCACCGCTTGGAGTACAGGATTTTGTTAAAACAAGTTCTGTCATCAGTTATTCTGCAGAGCGGCTGCAGCTTCAGGGTGAGCAAATCATCCGCTTTGCTGAGGAAGAAGAATTATTTTCCCACGCAGAAGCAATTCGAGTACGTTTGGAAAATCTATAAGATTCGCTAAATTTTCAGAGCCTATTGGATGCTATTTTAGGCGGATCTTTTTTTTGTGTCTTAAGCTCCTGCTCTCTGCGGGCAATACGCAGGCCGTCTTTTTTACCCAGAGAAAAAGCAAAATGCGCCGTTACACCAATTACTGTTCCAATGGCGACTACATGTAATGTGAATAGCATATCACGTTAATAAATGCAGATAGAGACAGGGAAAGACAGCGTGCTGCCGTAAAACGCTATTGGAGTAATTATAGCTGAGCTGATCAAATAAAATAAAATGACTCCAACCAAAGGTGACCAGTCTGTACGTGTTCGGGGAAGATAACGCTGCAGTGGAGTAATCAGAGGATCGGCAAGAACATGAATGATCCGCACCAGCGGATTATTTAATGACGGATTCACTAATCCCAGGATAAACCAGGCAATCAGCACAAACATACAAAAAAACAACAAGCTTTGTACTACTATACTTGTACCCTGCAGCAAGTGACCTCCGCTCTGAAGCAGTAACGCGGCAGCATCTGACTGTCCCTGAATAAACAAACTCAGTGAACGTATCTCGGCCGGAATGACTATCTGGGCAAAGATCACAACCAGAATTGAGGCATAGGCGCTGAAATGGGCCATCATGACCGGCATCCGCTGTTCGCACCAGACCCATAAGGGACGTGTTACCCTCCCTATCCACTGGACAATTTGATTATGTGGATCAGCGCTGACCCATGTCATAACCACTGCGGCGATGATGATCCATTTGTAAACAAACAGTCCGAAGCAGGTTGCTCCGGCCAGCCATTCAAGAAATTGGGCCATTATTTTTGCCGCTTTTCAAATCTTTTACCGGAGTGAAAGATTCCCCGCAACCGCACTGATGACCTGTTTTCAACTGTTCAAAGACAAATCCCTGTTCAACCAGATTTTTGTCTGAAAAATCAATTTTTAACGGTCCTAAAATATCAGTGAGTGCATCACGGTCGACAACTACCGAAACTTTCTTCGAAAGAATTTGTACGTCATTTGGGCCAGCTTCATCTCGGTTACTGGATTCCAGTTCATATTTCCATCCGGAGCATCCTCCCGGACGTGCGCCGATACGTAAAAACGTGTCTTCCAAACTCGAACCTTCCGCTTCACATGCTTCTTTAAAAACCTGCGCCGCTCGTTCAGTAAGAATGACTTCAGGAAGTGGATTTTCTGGCTCCTTAATCATATTGTTCTCTCAGAATAATAATTAACTAGACTAATAAAGAGGGATAGCAGAATCAACACTACTTGACCAACCATGTATGCCGTCAGAAATATTATACACTTGTTGGAAGCCCTGAGCAGCAAAATACTGTGCGGCCTGCCGGCTGCGTTCACCAACATGGCAAATAAACATCATTGCAGTGTCTTTATCCCACGTGTCCAGCATTTCCTCCACCAGTTCCTGATCAAGCAGTACGGAATTTTCCAGACAGGCAGTTTCCCGCTCCTGCGGCGAACGTACATCCAAAAGCCGAATATCAGGATTTTCCTTTAATATAACGGCAGCTTCCTGAGCCGCTACTTCCCGCACTTCTGCAGGAGGTGGAGGCGGTGTGATTTTCATCTCCGGAAATGCTTCATTCAGCAATTCTCCGAGTTCACCGTTATTCGACATTTCTTCCACAACATCTGAACCGCCGACAAATTCTTTGTTGATGTAAAGTTGAGGGATAGTCTGCCAGTTTGCGTAATCCTTGATTCCCTGCCGAATACTTTCATCAGAAAGCACGTTGAATGATTTAAAAGGGACTTTCCATGAATTTAAAATATTTGTGACTTTTCCGGAAAAACCACACTGAGGAGATTCCGGGGTACCCTTCATAAATAAAAAAACAGGGTTGCCGCTCAGCATTTGCTCAATCTGAGCCTGTGGATCAGTTCCGGCGTTTCCGGTGCTTTCCACATTGGGAGAAATTACTTTGAATTGCATAACTTTACACCGATTGATCGTTTAAAAAATTTTAGCTTATCTGAAACGTGAGTGAAAACACAATTTGTTAAATTCAGTAAGCATCTGTACAGCTTATAAAGAAACCGCACCAAATTAGTACTGATTGTATTATATTACGGTAAATGAGTGTTTAAGTCAAACATAACTTGCCCGCGGCACAGTTCCAGCTTTACATGTGGGTTAAAATAAAACACGAGATTTACAAAGCTCTAGTTTAATCTTCTCTAGCTAGTTTTTCACTTTTTACATTCATGGACACAACAAGTATCATTCCGATTTCGGGAGACCATTTTGAGGATTTTATGCTGCTCACTAATAAGGAGCATAAATCCTTAAGAACGAAACAGGCCTGGCAAGCTTTACGGCAGCAGATTCAGGCACATGTTCCCAGTTCACTCAGTGTAGATCTGAACCGAATTTGTGTTGATGCGATTAGGATGGAATTACTCATATTTCCTGTAGTTGAACATTGGAAACGTCCTTTGACGAATGCAGAGTGGGCACATATTGAAAATGAGGCTCAACAACTTGAGAAGCAAATGGAGAAGTTGCGCAAGTTATCCAGCCTTGTCCGTAAAAAAGATCCTCTCTCTTTTCCTGAGCTTGCACCATTGTTCAACAAATTATTTGAGTATAATCAGGAGTTACGCAATAACTGGAAAACTTTCAAAAGTGCATGGTCGGACTACAAGATGGCTTGGCAACAGTTCCAAACCAAAAAAAAACAGTTACTCAGAAGCAAGCAAAAACCGGCCAAATCGCAAGATGACACTTTTCAAAAAGACAATCCTGCGGATAAGGAAATTGAACCACCGTTGTCACCGCCTATGTTTTCGCGTGACCGCTGGCATGCACTGCGAATCAGTTCAAAAGCACTTGAAATAGAAGTCCTGCACCAATGCCAGCGTTTTCGGGACGGAAGCATGCAGGAAGTGGAAAACTTAAAAGATGAGACGCACCCTGGGGTTAAATTCCTAGTGGAAGAACTACGTAAAATATATCTTAAAACACACGGATTTGAGTTAATTGAAAGAGTAAAACTGGTTCAGCAGCGCAACGATCAACTAATGCAAGAGTTACAGCCTTATTTCCCTGAGCCGATTATTTCAGCGGAAATGAAGTCAACAACAAAGTCATCCACTCAGTTGCGAAATACATCAACAGACAAAAGTAAGCAAGGCAAGTCTTCCGAACAAAACAATTTTCAAAGATTTTTGTTAATTATACTGCTAATTTTCATGGGCGTGTTTGTCGTATTTCTACTGCAAAAACAGGATCTGTCGCCTGCAAAAAATATAATAAAACATTTAAAATTTTTTCCAAAAAATAAAACTTTGACTGCAAAAAGCTCAAGCGGTAACAAACCGTCAGAATTTAATATGGAAGACATGATGCAGGAATTTGGTTCGAATATCCCTGTACATGAATCAAATGAACGCCTGAAAAAAATGGTCACCGCACCACCAGAAATTTTGGAAAATATTGCCAATAATATCCTCCAGGAAATAGGAAAAAATACAGTTTTTGTCTTCTCAGAGGCACAAACTATTTTCCTCTTTTGGAAAGGTAAAGTAGAAAGATATGCATCTCCAGAAGATTTAAAGAAAAAGTTGAAACAGCTTGAACAGAAATACAAGGATGTAGAATCTCTCTGGAAAGAGATGGGTGACAATGCGCCGGAAAAGATAAAAGTGATTCCGGACATACTTGATGGCAAATCAACTTATGCCTTGGAAATGCTGGATGAAAATGGTGATCCGCTAAAAGCATACATGACTGAAGAGGGAGTTCTACTGCGTCTGAGTAACGGTCAGCTTTTAGACAAACCCCTTACTCCACATGAAGCAGCTCAGAAAATTTCTGAATTATAAAAACTAAAGTAAATTTATCTCAGTCTACTGCTTTTGTAAACGCAGTCTGATCTGTATAATAGTTTAATTACTTTAGACGCTTAAATTTTAAAATATTTTTTGTAAGCCCAATAAATGGAATTTCTCAAATATCATGCTCTCGGTAATGATTATCTGGTTCTCACTTCCGAAAATCCGGAGTCTGCGGAAGTAGAACTGACAGTTGAGCAAGTTCGTCAAATCTGCCACCGTAATTTTGGTCTTGGTTCAGATGGAATTTTAGTTGGTGGAAAAGACAGTTCAGGAAATGCCTTTAGACTGACGATCTTTAATCCGGATGGAAGTAAAGCAGAAAAAAGCGGAAACGGAATCCGGATTTTTGCACGCTCGCTTTGGGATCGTAAAATGGTAAATGAGTCTCCTTTTCAAATCATGACCTCAGGAGGGCTTGTCAGCGCGCAGGTCGAAAGTTCCGGAAAATTTGTGACCGTGGAAATGGGCAGTGTTAGTTTTCAAAGCGACAGCATACCGGTGAGCGGAAAAAGCAGAGAAGTCCTGAATGAAACCTTGGAAATAGCTGGAGAAAAAATATCATTCTGTGCCGCCACCATAGGAAATCCACACTGCATTGTGCTTAATCAAAATGTTTCTGCAGAAGAAGCCGGACGTATTGGACCTTTGCTTGAAATACATCCGAACTTTCCAAACCGCACAAATGTTCAATTTTTGGAAGTACTGAACCGCAACACAATCCGGATTGAAATCTGGGAACGTGGAGCCGGTTACACTTTAGCTTCCGGAAGCAGTAGCAGCGCCGCTGCTTCCGTGGCGCACCGGCTGGGTTTTTGTGATGCTGAAATCGCGGTATTAATGCCGGGCGGACAAATCGACATCGTAATTAGTGAAAATTACGAGATCACCATGAAAGGTTCTGTCACTCGAATCGGTAAAATGTCACTTGATTTAGAGTGCCTGGATTTCGAGATTCCCGCATGATCGAAAGTTTATTGGGTGTCTTGACCATAGGTTTCCTCCTCGGAGCACCGGCAGGAATAACTCCGGGTCCAATGTTGGTGCTGATTATTTCCGAAACATTTCGTCACGGAGTCCGCGCAGGAGCAAAAGTGGCTTTTATCCCTCTGCTGACAGATTTACCGGTTGTATTGGTTTCCGGATTTTTATTCGCAAAAATTTCAAATGTGGATTTCCTGCTCGGCGTAATTTCCATCGCCGGCGCAGTTTTCATCACATATCTTGGTAGCAGAAGTATCAAACTAGCCGGGGCCGAAATTCCGGATCATACTCCCAAACCTCTCCGCTTGCGAGAGTTATTAATCGCAAACTTGACAAATCCAAACCCATACCTTTTTTGGTTTACTGTTGGCGCGCCGCTGATGGTGCGTTCCTTTCAGCAGAGTGTGAGTTTAGGCACCGCATTCCTCTTCAGTTTCTATCTTGGTTTGATTGGAGTAAAGTTTCTACTGGCAATCTTGGCGGGGAAATCCCGCAGCTTTTTGCAGGGAATTTGGTACAGACGCATCATGCAGTTTCTCGGTTTTGCATTACTTGGATTCGCACTATTTCTGCTTCGGGACGGTCTGATTCTTCTTGGTCTTTACCCTCAGGGATAATTTACGCAAGGACAATCCTCTATATTTGCTCGACATAATGAGAAAGTGCTTATAGTATTCTACATTGAGGCTCTGCTTAACTCATGATGTTCACTTAGTAATATTGAAATTCACCACTCAGTTAAATTATGTCAATCAACATCTCCACTTTACTTGAATCCCGAACTGCATGTGAAAAAGCGGATGCGGCTGATCCTTTACGTAACCAGCGGGAGGATTTTTACTTGCCGCAGGGACTGATTTATTTGGACGGGAACTCTCTGGGGCCAATGCCTAAAAAAGCGCTCGAACATTTGGAGAAGGCCATCAGTAACGAATGGGCTGAAGAGCTGATTAGCAGTTGGAACAACGCAGGTTGGTGGAAGCTACCGCAAACACTGGGTGAATTGATTGCTCCTGTTGTTGGCGCAGCTTCAGGTCAGATAATTGTTTCCGACTCAACTTCGCTGAATCTGTATAAAACTGTCCATGCCGCTTTGGCTTTGTCTCAGGGACGCAATGTTCTAGTCTCAGAGTCAGACAGTTTTCCAACCGATCTTTATATCCTAGAAGGAATCACATCAACTCAACAAAACATTCAAAGACGCTTGGTGGGCATAGATGGAGATTCGCTGGAGGAGTTGCTTGACGATAATGTTGCAGTGGTTACTCTATCACATGTAAATTACCGTACCGGTGAACTACTACCGATTGAGGAACTTGTCAAAAAAACGCACGAGGCAGGAGCCTTATTTATCCTGGATACGTGCCATAGTGCAGGTGTATTACCAGTGGAACTTGACAAATGGGGTGTTGATTTTGCGGTTGGTTGCACTTATAAATATTTAAACGGAGGACCCGGTTCTCCAGCGTATTTGTATGTTGCAAAGCGTCACCAGCAAGCAGCGCTAAATCCTCTTTCTGGTTGGTGGGGCCACGCACGTCCATTTGCATTCGAAAAAGATTTTCAGGCAGCGGAAGGTATTCTACGTTTCCAGACTGGAACCCAGCCTATATTATCACTCAGGGGACTACAGGCCGGACTTGAAATTGCGCAGAAGGTTGATTCACAAATGATACGTAAAAAGAGTCAGCGTCTGACTCAACTTTTCATTGAGCTGGTAGAAAGCAGATGCGGCAATTATGAGGTGGCTCTTCAAAGCCCAACTGATCCTGAAAAACGAGGTTCACAGGTATCTTTTCACTGTTTAAATGGTTTTGCCGTAATTCAGGCTCTTATTGCCAGAAAAATAATTGCGGATTTTAGAGCACCCGGCATCATGCGATTTGGTTTTGCCCCCCTTTATCTGCGCTATACAGACGTCTGGGATGCCGCTGAGGCTTTGACTGATGTTCTCAAAACAGAAGAATGGCGTGAAGAACGTTTCCAGCAGAAACACGAAGTCACATGAGTACTGCACAAACTCCTGTTATTTTAGTTTCATCAAATCTTATATTTTTCTAATAATTTCTAAAAAAAGTATTTAAAAAGATGCTTTAAAGCGCATCTTCCAAGTCCATCTTCCGAGCTTACTTTACTAATATTACATAGAATTAAATTTTATTTGACAGTCTACGTAAATTTACTAATATCATTCATAACAAAGCCGTGGCAAAGTATAACACTCTGGAAGAATAAATTATTTAAAGGTTGAGTGGTTTTGACCTTAAAGCGCATTAGCTCTCTCCATGCTTTGTTTTTTAACCATACAATCGTTACTTAGTATTTCCAGAAGATCAATGGGAGCGGCAAACAGGAAGATCAATTGTTTTACAGCCTCCTAACAAGTGGTCATCTTTTGCCGCCTCCATTGTCATACTTCGTTTTTCTGCAATTTCTCTCCGCTATTTATCCGAATATTCTGAGTTCGTTTTTGTTTTTTCTGGATTGTTGAATGGATTGTTGATTATGATGAAACTATC
>ERZ1048686.2756-NODE-2756-length-11861-cov-12.939692_pt1 | contig 11861 bp, 7 predicted proteins | sample MGYA00383099_ERZ1048686 | MGnify/ENA primary metagenome ERZ1048686 (study PRJEB29581, sample SAMEA5548369) | metagenome | biome: marine; feature: coastal; material: water | depth 25 m | study: Short-term variability in the microbial, nano- and picoplankton...
GGCGACCGGGGACCACAATAACCCTCCGAATTTGTTTGCTTTCCAGAAAGGTTTTCACTTTTGGAGCTGCAAAGTCATGCCTCACAGTTTCTGATTTGTTGGTTCCTAAATTATTTAAAACCTATCCCATTAGTGTTTTTTGTTGTTTGATTATAATTAATAATATTAAATATTTATAGCCTAAATAGAAATTTAGTAAAACTCGGGTTCGACTCCCGCCACCTCCACCAGCATGCTATCTATCCCTTGATAGCAGCAGTATCAAGCCTTAACAAACCTCACCTGTACCATTCCTCTGTAGGATTCCATTTATAATTTTACCCAATTAATTCTTTACAGTCAGGCACCCTCCAGGTAAGATCCCCCATACTTGTAAAATAGACAAAATAATGATATTAATTATTACTACAACCTAACAACTACAACATAACAATGGAAACGTATGGAGCCAGTTTTTGACCCCTTTGAAGTATTATCTATATTTGCTGAGGTTATAGTAGGACAACTTGGCTTTCAAGTTGTTGCTGTTGCTGTTGGAAGGAGTGGCGAGAGTGGCCGTTGGCACAGCGGAGATACCAGACTATTTTTCGCAATGATTGGTTGCGGAGCTTTTGCTATATCTCTAACATTTTCTCCAATTTTTTTAGTTTCTGAATTACCAATTTTTACCGAAAGCAATGTAGATAATATGTTGTATTTTTCTTCAATGGTACTTTTTTTCGCTTCTTTTTTAGCACTCTTTAGATTTTTACCTGCTAATTGGAAAGATCAGGATTTTAAAAAAAATGTAATAATTTTTGTGGGTTCATTCGTAATTTTTAATCTTTTAATCCAGTCTGCTTGGTTATTAGACATATATGATTTTGGAATTAAACTGTTCTATTACAACATCATATATTTTTGTATCATGTCTTTTTTCTTTTTTACTAGTTTAATGACTCATCTTAGGTAAGCAACATTTTGTGGATCAGGTTTAATTTGTTTTGTTGACCGTACGGAAGACCCACCACTACGCTGCCTCTTTTCTCCTGTGATTACCCCCACTTAATTCTTCACAGTCAGACACCCTCCAAGTAACTCCCACATTCTTGCTATACAAAATTAGAGGTGGACTCGGCTGTAATTAATCACTGACTATATTCACCAGGCGACCGGGAACCACAATAACTTTCTGAATTTGTTTGCCTTCGAGGTAAGACTGGACTTTTGGTGCTGCAAGTGCAGATTGTTCAGCTTCTTCTTTGCTAGTACCGGCAAGCATTTCCAGTCGGTCGCGGACTTTTCCGTTGACTTGCACAACAAGAGTCACCATATCTTCAACGATCAGTGATTCATCGTATTCCGGCCATGCCTGCTGATGAATACTTCCGCAGCCGGGTTTGATTTTTTCCCACAATTCCTCTGTAATGTGCGGCGCTATAGGAGCCAGCATCAGTAGCATACCTTCCAGGCATTCCTTCCAGACGTCACTTCCGGCTGCTCCGGCTTCGGTTTTTAAAACATTCCGGAAAGCCATCACTGCTGCAATTGCCGTGTTGAAGCGAAAATGCTGCAAATCTTCGCCAGCTTTTTTTATTGTTTGATGCAGTGTTTTACGGAGTTGCTTTTCTATTTCAGTTTTGACTGTAACTGTTTCCGTATTTTCCATTTGACAAAGAGTCCAGACTCCTTTGAAAAAACGGGCAAGTCCTTCAATACCGTGAGGATTCCAGGGTGCACCTGCGTCCCACGGTCCTAAAAACATCAGGTAAGCCCGCACTGTGTCAGTTCCGTATTTTTGTACTAGGTCATCCGGATTGACTACATTGCCGCGGCTTTTTGACATTTTTTCGTGATCTTCACCCAAAATCATCCCTTGATTGAACAAGCGTTTTGCAGGCTCCCGAAAATCAAGCAGCCCCATATCCGCCAGGGCTTTTGTAAAAAAGCGGAAATACAGGAGGTGCATGGTGGCATGTTCAATTCCACCAGTGTATTGATCAACAGGGCACATATTCCGAATTTTTTCCGCGTCCCAGGGTAGGTCGGTTTTGCTCAGGGTTTCACCTTTTTTCCAGTAAGGAGAAACATAAGCATAGTAGTACCACGATGAACAGATAAAAGTATCCATCGTGTCAGTTTCTCTTTCAGCATCACCCCCACATGTAGGACACTTTGTTTTCAGGAAACCCTCATGATATTTCAAGGGACTTTCGCCAGTCGGCTTGAATTCAGCATCATCCGGAAGTACGACGGGCAACTCTTCATAGGGAACTTGCTGCATGCCGCAGCTTTCGCAGTAAATAATCGGAATCGGTGTACCCCACATTCTTTGCCTGCTGATCAACCAGTCGTGCAAACGAAAATTAACCTGACGTTCCCCAAAACCTTCTTTTTGCATCGTGTCTGCCACCCTGTTGTAACTTTCCGGCCAAAGCAAGCCGTCAAAGTTTTGGCTGTTGACCATCACAGAACCTTCTTTCTGCAGAATAGGTTCGCTTAAATCAGCTCCGTCTGAAACAGAATCAAGATCTTGTTGAGCAACAATCACTACCGGTGTCGGTAACCCGTATTTACGCGCAAAATGGAAATCCCTTTCATCGTGTCCTGGAACCGCCATGATTGCTCCTGTTCCATAGGACGCGAGCACGTAATCAGCAATCCATATCGGTACCGAATCCCCGTTCATGGGGTTTACCGCGAATGCGCCAGTGAAGACACCGTCTTTTTCCTGTCCCTCAGCGGTACGCTCGATTTCGTTTTTTTTCTGTGCCGCTTCTTTGTAAGCCTCAACTGTGATTTTCTGTTGCGGAGTTGTGATCTGATCGACTAATTCATGCTCAGGTGCCAAAACGCAAAACGTCATACCGAAAACAGTGTCTGGACGTGTGGTGAAAACACGGAAATTCAAATTATCATGACCGGAAACCTCTAGGGCAAACTCCACGCCTTCACTCCGTCCAATCCAGTTTTGCTGCATCGTGCGTACTCTCTCCGGCCAGTCCAGATCATCAAAATCAAGTAGCTCATCCGCATATTTCGTGATACGCAGTTTCCACTGATTCAATTTCTTTTTTACCACCGGATTTTGACAACGCTCACAGACACGGTCTTCGCCCCAAACCTGTTCCCGTGCGAGTGTGGTCTGGCAATGATTACAGTAATCAACCGGCGCGTGTTCACGATATGCCAAATCGTTTTCAAGCATTTTCAGGAAAAACCACTGGCTCCACTTATAATATTCTGGATCACAGGAGGCAACCTCATTTTTCCAGGCAAACATGTTACCCATTGTACGCAGTTGTTTCTGCATCCGTTCAATGTTGGCATAGGTCCATGTTTTTGGATGGATATTGTTTTTGATCGCAGCATTTTCTGCGGGTAAACCGAAAGCATCAAAACCAATAGGGAAAAAAACCTCGTAGCCCCTCATCTTCATAAAACGCGCATAGCTGTCAGAAGGTGCCATCGCATACCAGTGTCCGATGTGCAAATCACCGGACGGATAAGGCAGCATGGTCAGCATATAAAATTTTGGTTTTTCCGAAGCGAAATCAAAGTCCAGCAAACCCTGCTCTTCCCAGTAATTTTGCCATTTTGCTTCAATTTCTTGCGGAAGATATTCCTGCATGGTTTTTTCTTGAAGGTTGTTAAATTTAGAAATGTATTGAAGAACTTAAACTATTTATTTTGCGTTGGATCGCGATAAACTTCAATCAAAAAGGGGGGGTGAAATCAATCCGCGGAGCAAGCAGGTGACGTTCCGGCAGTTTCTCTGAGTTTTGGTCCCAGACGTTTTACAGTCTCCAGATTGTTGAGAGCGTAAAGATGAACACCTTCCACACCTTCCCGCAACAGACCTTCAATCTGTTTTTCAACATGGACAAAACCGATTTCTTTGGAGGCTTCCGGATCGTTTTCATGTTTGAGCAGAGCTTCGGCTAGATCTTGCGGAATGCTGACACCACACATTTCGGACATGCGCTTCGTAGCTTTCCAGTTTGATGGAGGAAGAATTCCGGCGACCAGAGGAACGTTTGCGCCTTCCTCACGCAACTTGTCTCTCCAGCGAAAAAAATAAGTGTTATCCAGAAAAAACTGAGTCACGATAAATTCTGCGCCGGCGGCTATTTTTCCATGCAGATGTTTGCGGTCATCATCTTTGTCCGGATTTTCAACATGACCTTCCGGATAACCGGCTGCGCCTATGCCAAAATCGCTGTGCTTGCGAACCGCGGAAATTAATTCACCGGCATTATGATAACCTCCTTCTGGTAGAATAAAGTGATCCGTTCCTAATGTTGGATCACCACGCAGCGCCATCAGGTTTTCGATGTTACTGTTTTTGAGTTTTGTTAAAACATCGTCTATTTCTTTGGCAGTGTGTGAAACGCAGGTCAAGTGCGCCATTACCGGTACACCCAGATCGTGCCTGATATGTGCCGCCATTTCGTGAGTATTTGCACGGCAAGTCCCTCCTGCTCCGTAAGTTACAGAGAAATAATCTGGAGTATAGCCGTTGAATTTCTCCAGCGTCATTTTGAGTTTGTCCATACTTTTTTCGGTTTTAGGCGGAAAAATTTCGATGGAAAAAACAAAATTCTGTTTTTTGTAAAGCTCAATCAAATGCATATTTTTTTATTTAAAAAGGACAGTTGCTAAAGACGTTAATATCAAGAACGCGGATCATAACCCAAGATAGGTCCCAGCCAGCGTTCAACTTCTGAAACAGACATTTTTTTACGATCCGCATAGTCTTCAACTTGGTCCCTGTTGATTTTGCCAACTGCAAAATATCGGGACTCAGGGTGTGCGTAATACATTCCGGCTACCGAACTGGCAGGAGACATTGAATTGCTTTCTGTGAGTTTAACACCGACTCGTTTTTCTGCATCCAGCAATTCAAAGAGGATAGGTTTTTCAGTGTGATCCGGTTGAGCGGGATATCCCGGAGCAGGGCGGATTCCGCGATATTTTTCCCTGACCAAATCGTCCAGGTTAAAATTTTCTGAATTGCCGTAACCCCATAAATCCCTAACCTGTTTGTGCATGTATTCGGCAAGCGCTTCTGCTAAACGGTCACCGACTGCTTTTACGAGAATCGCATTATAATCGTCGAGTTGTTTTTCAAAATTTCCGGCAAGTTCTTCCACTTCCGCACCGGTGGTCAGCGCAAATCCTCCGAAATAATCGGCACGTCCGGAATCTTTGGGTGCGATAAAGTCTGACAAAGCCTGATTCGGTTTATCATCGGTTTTAGCTGTTTGCTGACGTAAAGTGTGGAACGTTGTCTGGACTTCCTTACGTGACTCATCGGTGTAAATCAGAATATCGTCACCGTCACTGTTTGCGGGGAAAAAACCGATTACTGCTTTTGGCTGAAATCTACGATTTTCAACAATGTCTCTCAAAAGGCTTTGTGCGTCCTCAAAAAGTTTGCTGGCTTCCTCACCCAATTTTGGATCTGTGAGAATTTTGGGGTAACGTCCCTTCATTTCCCAAGTGTAAAAGAAGGGTGTCCAGTCGATGTAATCAATTAAGGTTTCAACTTCTATTGTATGTTCCTGTAAACCGAGAAAAGATGGCTTGTCAATCTGGCAATTTTTCCAGTCGATTGCTGTACGGTTCTTCCTTGCGTCCTGAATGGAAAGCAATTTACGTTCGCTGTTTCGCTCGAGATAGGCTTTTCTACGCTGCTCATGTTCTTGAAGGAGTTCCTGCGCAGTTTGGGCTTTGCTGGCAGGGTTCAATAATTTACTGATAACTCCTGCGGCTCTTGACGCATCCGGGATATAGGCTACAGGGTGATCGTACTGCTGTGAGATTTTGACTGCGGTGTGTACTGGGCTTGTGGTCGCACCACCGATTAACAGCGGCAGCTTAAAACCTTCACGTTTCATTTCACCTGCAACATGCACCATCTCATCGAGTGACGGTGTGATCAATCCGGAAAGTCCAATCACGTCCGCATTAACCTCACGTGCGGTTTCCAATATTTTTTCGCAGGGTACCATTACGCCTAAATCAATGACCTCGTAATTGTTACAGCCCAAAACAACACCCACAATATTCTTACCGATATCGTGAACATCACCTTTCACAGTTGCCATTACTATTTTTGGCATTTTTGTTTTAGTGGGAGATTTGCTCTTCTCCTCTTCCATAAACGGCTCCAGGTAGGCCACTGCCTGTTTCATCACACGGGCGCTTTTCACCACCTGTGGTAAAAACATCTTGCCGTCACCAAAAAGATCTCCCACAACTTTCATGCCTGCCATCAAAGGTCCTTCAATTACTTCCAGAGCAAGGTCAAATTTTGTACGAATTTCCTCTGTGTCTGCCACGATATGTTCCGTAACACCTCTCACCAGAGCATGAATGATACGTTCCTCAACGGTTCCTTCACGCCATTTTGTGTCCTTTACAATTTTACGAGTACCTTCGGCTTTGTAGCTTTCGGCAAAATCAATCAGTCTTTCGGTAGCGTCCTTTCGACGGTTGAGCAGGACATCTTCGACTAGTTCCAGCAAATCTTTCGGGATTTCCTCGTAAACATCCAGCATACCTGCATTAACAATAGCCATGTCGAGTCCGGCGTGAATCGCGTGATACAAAAAAGCGGAGTGCATTGCTTCACGGACAGGATTATTACCACGAAACGAAAAGGAAATATTGCTTACTCCACCACTGACCAGCGCTCCCGGACAGCGTTTTTTAATTTGCCTGACTGCCTCAATGAAAGATACAGCATAGTGATTGTGTTCCTCCATTCCGGTGGCCACTGTCAAAATGTTCGGATCAAAAATAATATCGTGCGGTGCAAAACCAACGGTTTCAGTTAACAGTTGGTAAGCTCGGCTGCAGACTTCAACTTTGTGATCAAGCTCTGTTGCCTGACCGTTTTCATCAAAAGCCATTACCACTGCCGCCGCACCATATTTGCGGATTTCACCTGCCTGCATCAAGAAATTTTCCTCGCCTTCCTTGAGGCTGATGGAGTTGACTACACCCTTGCCCTGGATGCACTTTAATCCTGCTTCAAGCACGGTCCATTTTGAACTGTCAATCATAACCGGTACACGCGCAATGTCCGGTTCCACCGCAATTAAGTTGAGAAAATGAGTCATTGATTTTTCACCGTCCAGCAATCCTTCATCAAAGTTGATATCGATAAAGTTTGCTCCGGACTCCACTTGTTGACGCGCAACGGCTAGTCCGGCTTCAAAATCGTCATTTAAAATAAGTTTGCGGAACTTGGGTGAACCCATGATATTAGTCCGTTCCCCGATCATTAAAAAACCAATGTCCGGATTGATGTTCAGCGATTCCAATCCGGAATAAAACGGAATTCCTGCACCAACTATTACAGGACCGGAATTGCTGTCTGCGGTTTCTCCGAATCGCAGTTTTAAATGAGGATTTAATTTCCTTGGGATTGAATGTGCAATTTTTTCCGTCAACGCCTTGATGTGTGCCGGAGTTGTCCCGCAGCATCCGCCCATCAGGTTGGCCCAGCCTTCCTGCGCAAATTCGGCCATGATACCGGCGAACTCTGCCGGAGTTTGCTCGTATTCTCCCATGGCGTTCGGAAATCCCGCATTTGGATAAACAGCAACAGGGAACTCGGAAATATGTGACATTTCTTCAATAAACGGACGCATTTCTTTCGCGCCAAGTGCGCAGTTAATTCCTAAAAATAGCGGTTTGGCATGATGGATGGAATTGTAAAATGCATCCAGAGTCTGCCCTGAAAGCGTACGTCCGGAAGCGTCAGTAATTGTAACCGAAAGGAAAACTGGCAGGCGAATTCCGCTTTCTTCAAAATAACTTTCCAAAGCATAAATTCCGGCTTTCATATTGAGCGTATCAAAACTAGTTTCCAACAGGAGGATATCGACACCGCTTTCAATCAGCGCAACCGCCTGTTCCCTGTATGCTTCTGCAATCTGGTCAAATGTCACTGCACGGTAAGCAGGATTGTTAACATCCGGTGACATCGAACAGGTACGGTTGGTTGGTCCGATAGAACCAGCCACAAAAATGGGGTGATCGGACTGAATTTCCTCTGCAGATTTTCCAGTCTGATATTTTTCAACTGCTTTACGTGCGATTTCTACCGCCGCCCGATTGATGTCGGGAACGCTTGTTTCCAGATTGTAGTCAGCCTGCGAGATGCGGTTTGCGTTAAAAGTATTGGTTCCAATAATATTTGCACCGGACTCTAAAAACTCTAAATGAATTTTTTCAATTACGTCCGGGCATGTGATCGAAAGTAGGTCGTTGTTGCCTTTAAGAGGAGAGGGATGTTGCTGAAAAGAAGAGCCGCGGAAATCGTCTTCCACCAGACACTTTTGCTGAATCATGGTGCCCATTGCGCCGTCGAACACAATAATTTTCTGTTCCAGCATATTCAAAAGCCTGACGGCACTCGGTTTCGTATATTTCATTATAATTCTATTACTTGTTCTACTGCTCTGAGCAATCTCAGCTTTTGTTTTTTTCTGCTAAAGTATCTTTCAGCATCAAAGAATTAACTTTTCCTGCCTGACGCAAGAATGATTTGAAATAATTCTTCCCGCCGAAATGGTAATATCTCTGAGTATAGATGCTTAAATCCTGCCTCCTGCATGAAATCCAGTAAACTCTCTTTTTCAAATCCCTGCCATTTGTGACCAAGTTTTTCGAGCACCCAGTCTTCAGTGTGCGCAGCTAGCTCCATCACCAATACCTGACCTCCCGGACGTAGAATACGCGCTGCTTCTTTAAATCCGCTTTTTGGATCATCAAGGTGATGCAGTGACTGCGAAAAGAAAACCACGTCTAAAGATTGATCAGGAAGGGATAATTGACTGACGTTTTCCGCGATTAAACTCACGTTTTTCAAACTAAGCCGGTCAATACGTTGACGTGCCGAGGCCAGGATTTCAGGATTATTATCAACTCCGATTACGTGTGCAGCAAACTTCGCCATTTCCACAGTCAGTGTTCCATCTCCGCAGCCGAGGTCAATAATATCCAGTGCCGATGTTCCTGAGTCAAATCCGGATTTCCGCTCACCGTTCTGCCCCAGTAAAATTCCAAGTAGACACGACCAGGCGAACCACGATTGTCCTGGTTCGAGCAGACGTTCATTTAATCCGCCACCGCTGATTTCACGTTGACGTAATACTTCATGTAAGCGTACCCGATCGTTATTTGGATCTTTCATCGTTGACAATTGTTCCTGCAAATAACTCCAAAGCAGGTGCAGTTCGCTGTCCAGAGATTCTTTTTGTGCAAGTTGATAAAAAGTCCAAATACCTTCTTTACGCTCCTGCAGCAGGTTCATTTTTCGCAAGTGACTCAAATGCCGGGAAATTCCGGATTGTGCCATACCTAAAATAGTTGTCAGTTCACTGACGTTTAACGGGGTCTGTGAGACTAAAATTAATATCCGGAGGCGTGTTTCGTCTCCCAGTAATCTTAAAACTTGAGCAATACTTGACATGATTTTCGGCGATAAAAAGGTCAGAAAGTCTTCCTGTTTCAATTAGATCATTATATATCAATACAATGATTTATATGTGAAAGCAAGCAAAAAATTGCCCATTTCTGTTTTAGGGGTAAATCAGCAGGGGATATACAAGAATAAGGATCTTATTCTTTATTAAACAATTTCAATGGTGGAGCAGGAAATTTAATTAAAAGGAAGAGGGGGAGGGGGGTGGAAGTTGTAAAAGCTGAGTTGCAAAAAATTCAAAGGTCTAGGAGTCAGCCTCTACAGAAAATCCAATTATCGGCGTGACTCAGTTCATGGTTCAAACTGTAACCGTCATAATCAAAATTCTGCAATTCTTCTGCATCCTGCAGCTGGTGGTCGATGGCATAACGCACCATCATGCCGCGGGCTTTTTTAGCAAAAAAACTAATCATTTTATATTCACCGTTTTTCCAGTCTTTAAACACCGGTGTAATTAGACGTCCATCCAGATTTTCCTTTTGAATGGCTTTAAAATATTCATTTGAAGCAAGGTTGATTAAAACCGGTTCGTCCTGTTTTGCCAGCATTGAATTGACTGCATCAGTGATCTGCTCACCCCAAAACTGATAAAGGTTAGTACCTTTTTTTGTTTTAAGCTTAAGCCCCATTTCAAGTCGGTAAGGCTGCATCAGGTCAAGCGGACGTAGCAAACCGTAAAGACCGGAAATTATCCGCAAATGCTGCTGTGCGTAATCCAATTTGTCTTCAGCAAGTGCAGATGCATCCAAACCTGTATAAACATCACCTTTAAAAGCCAGTACGGCCTGTTTTGCATTCTCTGAATTGAAAGGCAACTGCCACTGGTTAAAACGCTCGACACTTAGTTCAGCAATTTTTTGACTGACATGCATCATCTTCATCAACTGAGGACAGGACTTTTTACTGGCGACAGCAATCAGTTCCGCGGATTTTTCCAGATAGTCCGGCAGACTGTAATTCGCAGTAGTTGGAGGGGTCTCATAATCCAGCGTTTTTGCCGGTGAAATAAGCATTAACATCGAGCTTCCATTTGATTATAATTTTTTCCGCAACCGAGATATAATTATTGTACGCACAGTCAACATCAACTGGCAATCTCTGATTATATCAAATTCACTTTAAATCGGGGGATTAATTTTTCCGCAGTCCTAAAAGTCAAAGATTCAATCTGTACCAAAAACAGCAATCCGGAAATGAAATAAATCGGGACTATCTTGAGCTACGGCTTCATTTTAAGTAGAGGGAGAAATCTTAAAGATACTAGAGTAGTCGTTTATACAAGATTTTCTGTTTCGAAAGCAATGACGTGGTTTCAGAGCTTTTACAAGGAAGTCGTTTTAAGTTTTTTTAACAGGACTTTTTTAATTGTCAAACAAAAACTTCTCAGAGGATACCAAGGCTTCGCAAACCTTTTCGGTAAGCTTTTCGTTTCCAGGGCACAACTAATTTTAAACCTCTCCGCGGAGAAATCCATTGGAACGCGTCAAATTCAACAGGTTGATGGGTGAAAGAAATTTGCTCAGTCTCACAATTCAGTTTTACAAGATACCAGCGTTGCTGTTGTCCTCGGAAGGGTTTCCAAATAGGCTGTTGATGAAGTATGTATAGCATTTTGCGCGGATAATGGTAACGTATCCGCGTTTTGGATGAACGGATGATGTTGACATCCCGTGTGCCGATTTCTTCTTCCAGTTCACGAAAAAGGGTTTCCTCTTCATTTTCTCCAGTGTCAACACCGCCTTGAGGAAACTGCCAGTTCCAGCGTAACTGACCTCCGTCGGACAGTGGTTTTTCTGCTTCACTCTTTTTGGGAACACGCCGGAACATTAGTACTTTGTTTTTCACAGGATCAAAGATTACCGCGGCTACGTTCGGCCTGAATTTTTTTGAGCTCATTTGTTTTTCGCTCTCAGCTCAAAATGTCGTTCACGAATTTTTCTCACTACATCAAGCACGGGGATATCTGGAAAGTCCTGCCAATCCATTAGTTTGAACAAGTATTTTTTCAAGCGTCCACGTGACAATCCGCGGTTTTCCCAGTTTAGATAAATTTCATCGTAACCATCAGGCAAAGGTCGTCCATCCAAACTTTTACGCAGCAGAAATTTAATTGTGCTGTCAGGATAATTACTGACAAATTTAGTCATCGAATTTTGTTCAATGCGGCCGTCGCCAAAAACGACATCGCTCTCATCATCAATGGCCCCTAGTAATCCGCCTGTGTCAAATTCAAATTCCTCATCCTGCTCTTCCTCTACCTCAATTTCATCAAATAATGAGGCAGCAGAAATTCCGGATTTCGCTGATTTAGTAGATTCTTCCGTCTCTACCTGTGTTTGCTCATCAGTACTTCCTGCTGCTAATTCTTCTGCGCTTTCTTCAG
>ERZ1048686.2762-NODE-2762-length-11848-cov-4.259052_pt1 | contig 11848 bp, 10 predicted proteins | sample MGYA00383099_ERZ1048686 | MGnify/ENA primary metagenome ERZ1048686 (study PRJEB29581, sample SAMEA5548369) | metagenome | biome: marine; feature: coastal; material: water | depth 25 m | study: Short-term variability in the microbial, nano- and picoplankton...
CGGTGGCGGGCTGGTCGCGGGTATCGCGAACTATGTCAAACAAATCAACCCCTCGATTGCGGTAATCGGTGTTGAAGAGGCAAGTTATAGCGCAATGAGACAATCAAAAGAAGCCGGCCAGGTTGTCTCCCTTGGATCAAAACCAATGATTGCAGACGGCATTGCCGTGGGTCAGGTAGCGCAGAGAAATCTTCAATCAGTCGAATCATACGTCGACGATATCGTGTCCGTCAGTAGTGATGAGATCGCAAATGCGATACTGCTGATGATGGAAGTTGAAAAGGTCGTCATTGAGGGAGCGGCTGCAGTCACGCTTGCCGCCCTACTGAACCATCGAGTGCCGAAGATCCAAAATCCACAATCTCCCCCCAACGATAGAAAAACAGTGCTATCTGTCATTTCTGGCGGCAACATTGACGTCAATTTACTGTCTCGAATCATCAACCGTGGACTGGCCTTCGACGGTCGGGTAATTAAACTCGACACAACGATCAGCGATCAGCCCGGTGAACTTGAAAAATTGCTGGGTGTCTTCAGATCCTCTGGCGCAAATGTGCTGGAAGTCCAGCATCATCGATTTGGCAGTGACGCGCCGATCGGTCAGATTGGGGTCTCGGTCACGGTAGAGACACGAGACCGCGGGCATATCACGGAGCTTGAAAAGATGCTCGTCGAAGATGGCTTTCGAAAAGCGCATGGCGGCTCGAACCAAGACACCGCCGATTGAAACTCAACGTCAGGGGGCGCTGACCGTAAAGTTAATATTTTGAAACTGGAGGACCTCGCCATCCTTTAATGATGGTTGCTAAATTTTCTTGGCGTTGACGTAAGTGCCTTTCACTGAACCTGGTTCACTGACGATAAGATCACCGTTTTCAATGTATAACTCAGCATGTTTGCGGGAAAGACTCGGCTCGAGTATCGAAAAATCACACGCCAGCGCCCAACCTACTGTACCCATTTCCATCAACGCGGTGCCAGATGCCGTAATCACGTGACTGATGGTGACCCGATTGGCTTCGACTTTTAAATCCGCATGAAACCCGTTGACCTCGGGCTCATCAATCACAATGTTATTCGCATGTGCCCGACCAATTGTGATGCCTAGGGGCGTCAGGGGAACGGCATCCGATTTACCATCTCGGCACTGGATCTTGCGCATTTTTCCTTTTAGCGCTAATTTCAACGAGCAAAGAAAATATTAATCGCTTTTTCCGCGGTCCCGCAATTAACCGTTTTTAGATCACAGAGTCAATGTCGATGAAAGACAACATACCGCTTGGCTGCTGTTTACTTTTCAGCGAAAACCCACGCACGCCCGTGCCTGCTGAATCCTTTCACATAAAACTTTATTTTAGCGCCCGATTGCGTCAAAGTGGAAACAGCTCTGGCAGCAGGTAAACCTAAAATAACAGAGTAAATTGACATGCAGAAAAATGCTAAAAGCTCACCGGTCAAGACATTCTGGGAAGAATGGAGGTCGCTGATCTTTTTTTTCATTATTATGATTATCTTTCGTTCGGCCATCGCTGACTGGAACGGGGTCCCGACCGGCTCAATGAAACCGACCATCCTCGAGGGTGATCGGGTTGTCGTAAACAAGGTTGCCTATGACCTAAAGGTGCCCTTCACCTCATGGCACCTGGCAAAATGGGACAGCCCGAGACCCGGAGAAATAGTAACCTTCTATTCTCCAGACGATGAAACGCTGCTGATAAAACGGGTGATCGGCGTGCCAGGCGACACAATAAGCATGCACGACAATCAATTATTCGTTAACGGCAACGCCGCAACCTATTCGCGCCTTGATGACAAAATTGTAAAGCAGCTCGATGACCTGCAACGCCGTCATCACGCATTTTTTTACGAGGCTATTGCCGATATGACCCCACACGCGGTCATGCTCAGATCTACGTTGGGCAATGAGTACGGTAGTTTTGAGCCCGTTGAAATACCTGAGGACAAGTACCTGATGCTCGGAGACAATCGGGACAACAGCAAGGACTCAAGACGTATTGGACTGGTAGACCGCTCAAGGATCACAGGGCGAGCCCACACTGTCGCCTTTTCCTACGACGAATCCTACTTTCCTCGAATGGATCGGTTTATTCATCCGCTTGACTAGGCGTCATCTGATCCCGACACCGAATCTCGGTTACGCTGCGCGGTCGAGGACTTATCGGACTTCACTTCTGATTCAATCAAGTCGATATTTTCGAGCATACCGCCGTTTGAGCGTCTAAAGAACTTCACCACGAAAGAGAAGATAAAAGCGACGCCGATAAGCAAAAGCACCAGCAAGCCAGACATGATGGCGAGCACTCGTAGTACCTCAGTTTCTACATCAAAAAAATAAATGGCTAACCAGACGAATGCTACTGCAAACAAAGTGCCGGATAAAAAACGTCGTATCAATGGATCAGTAAAAATCTTAAACAAGGGGCTTTCCACTTGGTATTTGCTTGCGTCGTAGCTTACACTCGGCGGCCTGTTAATATGACTAAAAATCTAAAATACTTTCTTTCATTATACCTATAAGCCCACGACCAAGGGCAGCATGCTAGCGTTTTAGGCAAACTAATATCGGGCATCGTAGCATCAATGAGACAAGGGAAACTAAGGGAGCCTTCATGCCGTTAAATCCAATCCTATCAACCATCCTAGCAGCCGCGGCTGAAGCCGACGCACCCCCGATGCATGAAGGAACGCCAGAGGCCGGGCGAGCAATGTATCGCGCGATGAATGCCGAATATACCCGAGATGTAGTGACGCAGGTAAGCGACCAAGACGCGGATGGTGTGCCGGTGCGCGTCTACAACCCCAATCCTGAGCAAGCCTCGCCCGCACTTGTTTACTTTCATGGCGGTGGTTGGGTCATCGGTGATCTGGAAACCCACGACCATATTTGTCGCAAGCTGGCAAATGCCGCTGCTTGTATCGTCATTGCTGTCGACTACAGACTTGCACCGGAACATCCTTTCCCCGCGCCGCTGGATGATTGCTACACGGCGCTAAAATGGGTAACAAAACAAGCAGACCGGCTCGGCATTCTCCCTGGGCAAATAGCCGTTGGCGGCGACAGCGCTGGGGGTAATCTTAGCGCTGCCGTTTCACTGAAGGCCCGCGATGAAAATGGCCCCGCCATTTGCCACCAGCTACTCATGTATCCGGTGACCGATGCCCGCTTCGACACGCCCTCCTACGCAGATAATGCCGAGGGATACCTGCTCACACGCGATGGTATGCAGTGGTTCTGGCATCACTATATTGGCGACGATGTCGACCCTGTTCAGGGATACGTTTCACCGCTGCGAGCGACCAACTTGTCAAACCTGCCACCGGCGACGGTCGTTACAGCAGAATTTGACCCATTAAGAGACGAAGGCGAGTCTTTTGCCCGGTTGCTCGAAGAAGCGGGGAACTCGGTTTCTTTGCAGCGCTATGATGGCATGGTGCACGGTTTCTTTGCGATGGCAGACCTTCTCGAAGAGGCCCAAGATGCATTCGAACTCTCAGCCAAGGCACTCGCAACATCATTTGGCGTTACTAAAAAACATCCATGACACGCTACGTTGATCAAACCGATGCTCGGCTGCGCCTTACTGAAGCCGACTACAGGGATGACGTATTTCATGGGTTCACTTGGGATTTCGATAGTAACGCGGTAAGTTTTCACGATTGCTTGTTTGAGCAAATGCATTTCAGAGAGCGAGCATTTGAACTATCAGAATTTAAACACTGCCGTTTCGTAAACTGCCATTTTGACAGTGCCCAAGTAAAAGAATGCCTATTTGAGGATTGCCATTTCTACGACCGTGAAACAGAGCTGACTTGCAGTTTCAAATTTGCTGATTTAACCGCAACACGTTTTATCCGCTGCGACATTTCCATGTGCAATTTTTCCCGATCGCAAGTCTACAGGACCGAGTTCATCCAATGTCAGGCTCAGGGCGTCGACTACTCGCACGCGCAGGCGGTAAAATCGGTCGGTAGCACAGTAGTGCTCGAAGGTGCGAAACTGCATGATTGTAACTTTGCGTATGCGGATTTCAGTGGCGCGGCGTTATCTGAGTCCGAGATCACCGAGAACAGGATGTCCCATTGGCTGCTGAACAGAGCAGACCTTTCAGGCGCTCAAATTGTTGATTGCGAGCTACATGGTATCGAAGCGGCAGGCATTGTGCTGCGCGGAGCGGATCTCAGAGGGTCAGATCTCACAGGACTAGACGTTAGAGAAATCGATATGAGCGATGTCAAAATAAACGGTTTCCAGCAAGCGATGTTGCTGGAAACGCTCGGTATGATCATTGACGACACCTAAGTTAGATATCGTCAACGTTTTGCTATTGAATGCCCAGTAACTCGACGTCAAAAATGAGCACAGCATTAGGCGGAATGCCCCGGGTACCGGTGGATCCGTACCCTAAATCTGAGGGAATGAAAAACCGAGTCTTGCCACCTACTCGCATCAACTGAAGCCCCTCGGTCCAGCCGGGTATCACCTGACCAAGACCAAAACTCACGGGTTCTCCCCGGGCGATCGAAGAATCAAATTCAGTACCGTCAAGCAAGGCGCCGACGTAGTGCACTTTAACGGTATCTTCAGCCTTTGGCATGCCACCGCTACCCTCTATTTGATGCACATACTGCAAACCAGTGGACGTTGTTATGACGCCAGGTTTCTTAGCATTCTCTACGAGGAACGCCTCACCTTGCTCTTTCTGTTGACTCGATATTTGGTTTTGCATTTCGGTACGCTTGCGTTGCACTTCAACTTGCTGCGCGCGCACCGCGACGGCGACTGCCGCCTGTGCCTCTGCTGAAATTGTGGGTGGCATATCCTTTAGTGAATCAGCCATACCTTGGTTCAGGGCTTCCAAGTCGACGTCATAGGTACCACCTTCCTTCAGCATGTTGCCAAACGAATAACCGAAGAAATAGCCCATCTCCGCAGCTGTTGCCTGCCGCTCTTCACCCGCAGGCATAGACTGCGTGTTCTCAGCGTTTTCGGCCAGCGACATTTGCGGCGCTAGAATACTAGAAATGACTAGAAGTGCCGAACATAATATACTGATTTTAATAGTTTTAATCATAATTCCTCATGAAATATACAGCGTTCAAATTTAAAGGCGCGTATTATCGCACAGATATGCAACGACTACAGAGACAGTTAACAGCCTTAATTGCATCCCACTGCGACATTCGACAATCCAACCCACTAAATGATCCGTATATACTTTAATTATTGTTCTACCGAGACACTAGCTACTAAACTGCGGGTAGCATTATTATTTCGGTGACAGCGTTAGCTACTTCGATGACAGCGTTAGCGCACGATCCGGCACAATTATCACATGGTGACTATACAAATTATCGCCATTATGGGAACTTTGCTTAGTGTCTTGGAGACAAAACAAGCACTGCGCTCGGTGAGTTTTGCACGAGAAACAACGACATAACGTTTAATATTCATATAAAGATAAATTATGACAATACGATTCAATATTTTTCTTAGCGCCCTCGTTCGCCAATCGCGCGTGGCCTTCGCACTTGCCATCGGCCTCGGATTCTCGGCACAGTCGAGCATGGCACTCGCAACGGTAAGCGCTGAAAACAGCCCTGACGCAGCGGAAACCGCAGCACTAGCGCCCCTGCCGGTTCATGCCAACACGACTAGAAATATCGTTGACGCACTTTCAAGTCGTCATTATGTGACAACCCGTCTAAACGACGCGCTTTCAGAGCAGATATATGATGGTTATATCGAGGACTTGGACCCTAGCAAGAGCTATTTTTTAGCGTCCGATATTGAGGAGTTTGCGGCATTAAGATTCCAGCTCGACGACACCCTTCAACGCGGTGACTTGCGGCCTGCATTCCATATCTTCAACCGCTACCAGCAGCGCGTGCTGACGCGTTTTGAATCAATACTGGCGCAACTGGACAAGGGTGTTGCGGTTTATGATTTCGAGCGAGACGAGTCTCTCGAGCTAGACCGCGAAGAAGCGCCCTGGGCGGTAAATAATGCCGAGCTCGATGATTTGTGGCGCAAGCGAATTAAAAATGCGGTGCTCAACTTGAGGCTTGCCGACAAGGAAGATGAGAAGATTCAGGAACTTCTCGTGAAAAGATACAAGAATCGTTTGACGCGCACCCGCCAGACCAACAGTGAAGACGTCTACCAGCTCTACATGAACGCGTTTACACGTACCTATGACCCTCACACACAATATTTTTCACCCAGAACATCGGAAAACTTCAACATTAATATGAGCCTCTCATTAGAGGGCATTGGTGCCGTGCTGCAGCAGGAAGACGAATACACTCGCGTGGTTTCTCTCGTACCTGCAGGACCCGCTGACAAATCCAAACAGGTCTTCCCCGATGACAAGATCGTCGCCGTCGCGCAGGGCGTTGAGGGTGAAATGGTCGACGTCGTCGGCTGGCGTTTGGACGAAGTTGTGCAGCTCATTCGCGGTAAGAAAGATACCGTCGTCAGACTCGATGTAATTCCAGCGAGTTCCACCGACAGCTCTGAATCAAAAATTGTCGAGATTGTCAGGAATACAGTAAAGCTTGAGGAGCAGTCAGCGAAATCCGAGATTATTGAAGTCGAAGAAGCTGGTCAGACACGTAAGATCGGTGTGATAGACATCCCTACTTTCTACATCGACTTTCAAGCACTTCAGAAAGGCGAGAAAAACTTTAAAAGCACGACAAGAGACGTGAAGGACTTGTTGGCGGGTCTTATGGCAGAGGGTGTCGAGGGTGTTGTCATTGACCTCCGCAATAACGGCGGTGGCTCACTGCAGGAAGCGCGAACGCTCACAGGCTTGTTTATCGATCGTGGACCCACGGTACAAATCAGAAGCAAGAGTAACCGCGTGGACATCCTTAACGACAGAGACATACGAACGATATACGACGGCCCTCTAGCCGTGCTGGTCAACCGTCTGAGCGCTTCAGCCTCGGAGATTTTCGCGGGCGCGATGCAGGACTACGAACGCGGACTGATCATTGGTAGCCAGACATTTGGCAAAGGCACTGTGCAGTCGCTACTGCCCATGAATCGGGGGCAACTGAAGCTCACTCAAGCCAAGTTCTACCGTATCTCTGGAGAGAGTACACAGCACAAAGGCATTATTCCTGACATATCGTTTCCATCCGACTTCGATCTTGATTCCATCGGCGAAAGCACACTTGACGGTCCCCTGCCCTGGGATCAGATTTCCGCAACCAGTTTCCGAACAAAACAAATGATTGGCCCTTGGGTCGCTGAACTCGGCAGACTTCATAAGGCGCGAGTCACAGAAGATCCTGAATTTACCTATATTGCAGACGCCGCTGCTTACCGCCAGTTGAAAGCCAAGCAAACCGCGGTGACTCTCAACGAGAACAAGCGTTTACAAGAAAAAGCCGATTCGGACACGTTTTGGCTGACACTCGAAAACACCAAGCGCCTGCAACAAGGTTTACCCGAAATTGCCTCGCTTGATGAACTGCGGGAGGATAATGAACCCGTTCTAGCCTCGATAGAAGGCAGTAACGCAACAGGCATCACAACGGGTACTGAGACTTCAGACACCGATAATGCTGATGCTGAAAACAGTGGCGTACAAGACTTGGTCGGCAATGAAATGGCCGGCGTTGTGAAGATGCCAAGCACTGCTGGATCAACTTCCGAAACTGTACAGGGAGAAATCGCGAAAGAAAGCATCAAAGCGGGCAACACAGAGGTCCAACAGGAAGAGGAAGAGGAAGAAGAGGAACCGGATGCGTTTCTTGTAGAAACGAGCAACATCTTGCTGGATCTGATCAGCCTTGAAAAACGCACAACTGCCAAAAAGCAAGCACAGCAGAAGATCTAAGTTTCACAACGAAAAACTGTCAGCATTTACTCGCTCACTTCGGCTGGCTAAACATCAGCGTTCAGTGAAAAGTCGCGATCTCATCCAACGGCTTTTTGCCGATGGCCGGAACATGCGCGTCCTCTGCAGGATACCCGACGACAAGCAATAAAAACGGCCTTTCGGACCGCGGACGTCCTAATATCTCACTCAGAAAAGCCATCGGGCTTGGTGTATGGGTAAGGCTCGCAAGCCCGGCCTCGTGCAGTGCCGTAATTAGCATGCCAGTCGCAATGCCAACAGACTCGGTTGGATAATAATGTTTTGCCTTGCCACCATCCGCGTTTTCGCCGAAGCGTTGCTGGAAAATAGCGATTAAATAAGGCGCTGTTTCGAGAAAAGGCTTGTTAGCGTCAGTGCCAAGGGGAGCCAAGGCATCAAGCCAATCCTGAGGTGCTTTCTTACCGTAAAACAGTTGTTCTTCTTTCTCCGCCGCGACCCGTATTGCCTTTTTGATTTCCGGATCCGAAACAACAGCGAAATGCCACGGTTGCTGATTCGCTCCGCTGACAGACGTGCCTGCTGTACGAAGACAATTTTCAATGATTTCTCTCGGCACAGGTCTTGCGGAAAAGTCTCGCACTGTGCGCCTCGACTTCATTTTTTGATAGAACTTCGCCGACCGTTCAAGCATCTCGGCCTCCTCTTTGTACTGGAAGTTCAGAGGTATCGAATCAGTCGTCTTGCTCATAAACAGCTACTCAGTGAAGATTAATTTATGCTGTTCGAAAGAATATCACGTAATGGCAACAGGTATTCTACCTATGTCATGTTCATGGCAGGCGCTAACCACGCTACAATGAAACCAACAACTCATAATCGTTAATCTTCCTATGACAATTACTTGCATCCAAGACCTTAAGGACCTCTATAAAAGACGTGTACCTCGCATGTTTTATGACTATGCCGAGTCCGGTAGCTGGACCGAGACCACTTTCAGAGACAATGAAGCTGCATTTAACAGAATAAAGCTGCGGCAAAAGATTCTGGTAGACATGGAAGGCAGGAGTCTGAAAACAAAAATGATCGGTGAAGATGTCTCTATGCCGGTTGCGTTAGCACCGACCGGATTGACCGGCATGCAATATCCAGACGGGGAAATACACGCTGCACGCGCCGCGGAAAAATTCGGCGTGCCTTTTTGTCTTTCTACGATGAGCGTTTGCTCTATTGAGGACGTCGCGCAGAACACCACCCGTCCGTTCTGGTTCCAACTCTACGTTATGAAAGACAAAGACTACATCTCCAGACTCATCCAGCGCGCAAAAAATGCTGGTTGCTCGGCGCTTGTCCTGACGCTTGATTTGCAAATTATGGGACAACGCCATAAAGACATTAAGAACGGTCTATCGACCCCACCGAAGCCGACGCTTGCCAACCTGATTAATATTGCAACCAAACCCCGTTGGGCGATGGGCATGTTAGGTACTAAAAGGCGCAATTTCGGCAACATCGTTGGTCATGTTGATGGCTTAGACAATATGACGAACCTTGCCCAATGGACCGTCTCGCAGTTTGACCCCTCACTCAACTGGGACGATGTGCAGTGGATCAAGGATCAATGGGGTGGCAAGCTTGTGCTTAAGGGCGTGATGGATGCTGACGACGCAGAATTGGCGGTAAAGAGTGGCGCCGACGCGCTTATTGTGTCGAACCATGGCGGACGGCAACTCGATGGCGCAGCTGCCAGCCTCGATGTATTGCCTGAGATTGTCGACCGTGTCGGTGAGGACATAGAGGTATGGATGGACGGCGGCATCAGGAGCGGTCAAGACGTAATTAAGGCCACTGCGCTCGGTGCCAAAGGCACTATGATTGGTCGCGCATTCCTATATGGACTCGGCGCCATGGGCGCAGAGGGCGTAACGAAATGTCTTGAAGTTATTTCAAACGAACTAGACCTTACGATGGCTTTTTGTGGTCTAAAAGACATCAACCACGTCGATGAATCGATTATATGGCGACCTAAAAAAACCTGACCTGCTGAGCAATAGCTCAGCCGTCGCTTGAATCATCTTCAGGCTATTCTGTTTATGCTGACCCGCGAGTCACTTGCGATGCTTTTCAACGACATCCCAGGCATGTTGAATATCCTTGAATTTCTCTTCTGCGGCGCTCGCAAGTTCAGGTGTCATACCTTTTGCCTGCACCCTGTCAGGGTGATACTCCATGGCTAATTTACGATATTTCCGTTTAATCACGGCTGTTTCATCATCTGCGTTGCAACCAAGAATCTGATAGCACTGATTGATATCATCGATCTGGCCAGGTCCCTGCCCCGTAAACCGGCCCTTGATTTGCGCGTATTGTGCGTCCAACCCAAAGATGCTGACAGCACTTTGAATCATTGCTTCCTCTGAAGCATGCAATTCACCATCGGCATACGCAACCACCAGCAGCAAGTCGATGATTGATACCAGCACAACTTCGGCGCGACCAAACTCATCGTAAAACTGCTGCGCATAATCTTCGAACGCATCATCGGCATCTTTTGCTGCGTTGAAAATATTGATTGCAAGTGCGCGGGCATCTTCCGGCAAGCGCAAGTTATCCCGCATGATGCGGTCAATCACATCAACTTCCTGCTGACTCACTTTGCCGTCAGCCTTGGCCAACTTGCCGAGCATAGAGAACGTAGCCGCAAAATAGATACTCTGTTTGTTTTCGAGGCCACTCAACATGCCGCCACGGCTATTGGCATCAAATGCCTGGTGCCCCAGCGCTGCGCCAAACACTGCTCCGATTGGCCCACCGAAAACAAAACCTAGACCGCCACCGAGGATTTTTCCCATCCAGCTCATAACACTTCGCCACCTAACTGAAGCAACAGTGCCGCGGTTTTTGATTCCATCAGGGATTTATCTGCTCTCGACTCGACATTCAGTCGAACAACCGGTTCAGTATTGGACATCCTGAGATTAAACCGCCAATCCGCGTATGAGATGCTCAGGCCATCAGTATGCTCGATGTTTAATGCGCCTTCGGCATACGTTTGTTCTATTGCATCGATGGCAGCCTTTGGGTCCGCTAATCGACGATTAATCTCTCCGCTTGCGGGGTATTTCTCCATTCGATCATTCACGAGCGATGAAAGCGTCGCATGCTTCTGCGACATCAGTCCGATCACAAGCAACCACGGCACCATTCCGCTATCGCAATAGGCAAAGTCCTTGAAGTAATGGTGCGCACTCATCTCACCGCCATAGGTCGCATCTTCCTCTCGCATTCTCTCCTTGATGAACGCATGACCGGTTTTGCTTTGAACCGCTTCACCACCCTTGCTTGCAACAATATCTATCGTGTTCCACGTTAATCTTGGGTCGTGAACGATTTTTGCCGAAGCATCTTTGTCGAGGAAAGATTCGGCTAACAGTCCCACAATGTAATACCCCTCGATAAATCGACCGTGCTCGTCAAAGAAGAAGCATCGATCAAAATCCCCGTCCCACGCGATACCCAAATCTGCGCCATGCGCGGCGATTGCGTTAGTTGTGGAAGCGCGGTTTTCAACCAATAGCGGGTTAGGAACGCCATTCGGAAAGTGGCCATTAGCCTCATGGTGCACCTTGATAAACTCAATGGGTAAAAACTTCTCAATCCTGTCAATCACTGCCCCGGCGCCGCCGTTGCCGGCGTTCACGACTACCTTTAACTTTGGCAAAGATGCGACATCAACATAACTGAGTAATTGCGCGATATAAGCCGACCTGTGATCCAGTGACTGGCGATTTCCGCGGTTGTCCGCTGTAGCAAAATCATTCGCTTCAGCAAGACGCTGAATTTCGTGAAGCCCTGTATCTCCGCTGATAGGTTTGGAGGACTCCCGAACCAGCTTCATACCGTTATAGTCTTTTGGGTTATGGCTTGCGGTGACAACAATTCCACCATCCATATTGAAATGGGAGGTAGCAAAGTAGATTTCCTCCGTCCCGCACTCACCA
>ERZ1048686.2764-NODE-2764-length-11835-cov-6.513582_pt1 | contig 11835 bp, 8 predicted proteins | sample MGYA00383099_ERZ1048686 | MGnify/ENA primary metagenome ERZ1048686 (study PRJEB29581, sample SAMEA5548369) | metagenome | biome: marine; feature: coastal; material: water | depth 25 m | study: Short-term variability in the microbial, nano- and picoplankton...
AAGATGTTTTCAGTCACTTGAAATTTGAAGGTGGAGTACATCGGGTACAACGTGTACCGAAAACTGAGACACAGGGGCGCATCCACACTTCAGCCGCAACTGTCGCAGTCTTACCTGAGGTTGAAGATGTTGAGATTGAAATCAATCCCGGAGATTTACGCATAGATGTTTATCGCTCAAGCGGTCCAGGTGGACAGAGCGTGAACACAACAGATTCTGCAGTCAGGATAACTCATCTGCCAACAGGTCTGGTTGTCATCTGCCAAAATGAAAAATCCCAATTAAAAAATAAGGCACAAGCATTAAAAGTTCTCAGAGCAAGGCTCTATGAAAAAGAACTTGAAGTCCAACATTCCGAAAACGCAGAATTACGCCGCGGGATGGTTGGTTCCGGAGACAGAAGCGAACGTATCCGGACTTATAATTTTCCACAGGGACGTATGACAGATCACCGTATCAATCTAACTCTCTACAAACTTGAAGATATAATGCTCGGTAAACTGGAACAGGTGATTGAACCTCTGGTGGCTCACCACCAGGCAGAACAGCTGAAAGCCTCTTGAACATAATGCTCTCAGAGCATTATGTTTGTTCTCTTCTGCTTTAGTTTGTTTTAGCTTCCTTTAGCTTGTGCGGGTTGCAGAACTGACCTAAATTCCAAAACCTAAAACCCAAACATTATCCCCGAAATGGCTTTTGAAACTTTGCTCAGTCCACTAAAAGTTGGCAACACAACCCTGAAAAACCGAGTCATGATGGGCTCCATGCATACCGGACTTGAAGAACAGCCGGATGGTTCATCACGCTTAGCGGTTTTTTACGCGGAACGTGCACGGGGAGGAGTAGGACTCATAGTAACCGGAGGATTTGCACCTAATGCAGCTGGTCGTGTTTTTGAGGAAGGTGCGGAATTAGTTTCCGAAGATCAACTTGATTTTCACCGTCCGCTGGTAAAAGCAGTTCATGAGAACGGTGGAAAAATAGCATTACAGATTTTGCATACAGGACGTTATGGCATGATGGAAACCTGCGTCGCGCCCTCACCGATTACCGCACCAATCAATTTTTATCGTCCCAAAGAATTAACGCATGAAGAAATTTTACAAACCATAGAAGATTATGTGCGTTGCGCAAAGCTGGCAAAAATGGCTGGTTATGACGGTGTAGAAATAATGGGTTCTGAAGGTTATCTGATCAACCAGTTCATTGCCAAATGTACAAACAAACGCAGCGATGACTGGGGTGGTTCTTTTGAAAACCGTATCCGATTTGCTTTACGTATTGTGGAACGTGTACGGGAGGAATCTGGCGAAAATTTCTTAATTATTTTCCGTCTTTCCTGTCTTGATTTAGTAGAAGACGGTAGCAGTTTTGAAGAAGTTGTTGAACTCGGACAACGTGTAGAAAAGGCCGGTGCGTCTCTCATAAATACAGGTATAGGCTGGCATGAAGCACGTATTCCAACGATCGGTATGATGGTTCCACGTGCTGCATTTGCCTGGGTTACGGGTAAATTGCGGCCTCACCTCAATATTCCAATCGTGACTTCCAACCGTATCAACGATCCAAATGTTGCAGAAAATCTATTAAGGGACGGAATTGCTGATATGGTCTCTATGGCCCGTCCATTATTGGCGGATGAAAATTTTGTTAACAAAACGGCAGAAGGACGTACTGAAGAAATAAACACTTGTATTGCCTGCAATCAGGCTTGTCTGGATCATCTGTTTCAAATGAAAACTGCAACTTGTTTGGTAAATCCCCGCGCGGGACGTGAGACAGAATTAAATTACAAAACAGCAGCCAATACAAAATCGATTGCAGTTGTTGGAGCAGGACCTGCCGGAATGACTGCAGCCTACATTTCTGCAATGAGGGGCCATCGGGTTACTTTGTTTGATCAACGCTCAGTACTAGGTGGACAAATTAACTATGCTGTGAAGATTCCCGGTAAACAAGAATTTAATGAAGTCCTGCGCTACAACCGTGTAATGCTGGCAAAATATGGAGTAGAACTGAAATTGGGACAAGCCGTAGATCATGAGACTTTAATTTCAGGAAATTATGACTTAGTTGTGTTGGCGACCGGGGTACGACCTCGTGCACTGGAACTGGAAGGCAGAGATCATGCTAAAGTGTTGAGTTATTTGGATGTATTAGACGAGGAGTGTCTGGTGGGCCAGAAAGTTGCCGTGATTGGAGCAGGGGGAATTGGTATTGATGTTGCGCATTATTTGACTGCTCAAACTCCTTTTTCAGGAGATGTTCCGGAATATTTACAGGGTTACGGTATTTTGGACTCTGAAAAAGCATTGGCTCTGCGTAAATCGAAAAAAAGGGAGGTCACTGTTCTTCAGAGATCCACCGATAAAATTGGTAAACGTCTCGGAAAAACAACAGGTTGGGCACACATCCAAACTTTAAAATCTCATGGTGTAAAACTCCTTACAGGAGCAACTTATCTTAAAATTGATGATGCCGGACTGCACGTCAAAGTTGCCTTGAAGAATGGTGAAGAAGCTCAGGAAATAGTAATGGATGTGGATAACGTGATTGTTGCTGCAGGACAGGAGCCGAGACTTGACTTGGAAGCTTCACTCCGTGAGGCAGGTATGGAAGTACATGTGATTGGCGGAGCTAAAGCGTCGCTCGGACTTGACGCGAAAACCGCAATCAAAGATGGGGCTGAATTAGCGGCAAATCTTTAAAATATACAAAACTTAAGCTGTATAGAAGTATTTTCCGCTCTGAACGGCTTTGACTATCCATCCGTCTTTTTCTTCTTCCCACCATACATGCCGCTCACTTTCTGCTAAAAATTTAGCGGCTTGTGACGTGGAAAGTATTTTTTGCGGATTCACAGCAGCCCAGTTGATCGCTACTTCCAGGGAAATTCCGTACCAGCGCATAACGTTCCTCACACATTGATCCAACGTTACCGCAGAGCCAACGGGACGTGAAGTTTGCTGATCGTAAATTACAGGATCAGACCCAAGTACTAATTCCAGCGCACCCAACCGGTAACGCCCGGGAGCTGCCGATGCTCCTGCTGTGGCATCCGTGATCAGTATGACACGTTCACTACATTTTGCTCTTAAATAGACTTTCAATATTTCCGGCGAAAGGTGGTAACCGTCTGCGATAAAACTGGCGTTTAGCTGATCTTCACCAAGTTGAGCTATGATTGGATTATCGTTTTTTCGCAGTTCTGAGCTTGTGCCGTTGCCAAGATGTGTTGAGAGTGACGCTCCGGCTTTGACCGCCTCCCGAATTTTATCAACACCCGCGGCAGTATGACCTAAAGCCACAATGATTCCATCAAGAACTAATTTATCAATAAATGCTAAAGCACCTTCTACTTCCGGGGCGAGCGTTAGCAAACGGATATTTCCACCTGCTGCATCCTGTAAACGTGAAAACATTTCCGGATTCACCGCACCCATTTCCTGAACAGGATGACAACCAGAAAAACCGGGGAGTCTTGAAAGGAAAGGGCCTTCGAGATGATAACCCGCGATCATCGTTTTTGCCAAGGATGAGGAGTATCTGGCAGTTTCCAGATCAGCAAGACAGCTTTGCAGATGAGTTTCGGATGCAGTGATGATTGTTGGCAAACAAGTTGTAACTCCAGAAGCCAGCATTGCCTCAAGTGAGTGTTCAAGAGAATCTTGGGTAATACCGGGTGTATTAAAATCCACTCCTCCGAAACCATTAACTTGTAAATCCACCAGTCCTGGAGTTTTCACCCACTTTTCCGCACTTTTTAAAACAGCAATCTCAGACTCCTCTGCAACTTGGATTTCAATAATCGGCATGTAGTTCCTTTGTTTTAGCGAAACACGCACAAAAATTCACAATAATAACGGTTTCCCTGTGTCACCGTACCGAGTGGGGTTGTGAATTGTTGGTGGTTTATTATTTTATTGTATGCATGTTATTTTAGTAGCGTTGCCATTCAAGTTTGTTTTTTTCAATCCACTTATAATGATCTTTGAATGTTAATAAGTATGCCGCTTCTTCGTCCAAAACAATGGTTACTCGTGGATGCATTTGTAGTATTGAAGCGGGGCAACTTGCTGAAATTGGACCTTCGATCATTTTTCGGATAGCATCCGCCTTTTTGGCACCGTTTGCCAACAAAAGACAATGTCGTGATTCCATGATTGTGGCGATACCCATGGTGACAACATGACGTGGAACTTCCTCCAGTTTGTCGAAGTAAATCGCATTATCCTGCATGGTTTGTTCACTAAGAATTTTGACCCAAGTTCGTGATGCAAAAGAACCAGTGGGTTCGTTAAAACCGATATGTCCGTTTGCGCCGATCCCAAGAACTTGTAAATCAATCCCGCCCACAGCCTTAATTTGCTGTTCATATTTACGACACGCTTCCCGGAGGTCTTTAGCATTTCCATCAGGAAGATGTACATTTTTTTTGTCTATATCCACAAGATTAAATAAATTGCTCATCATATAAAAATAATATGAACGCTCATCTTCCCGAGATAAACCAGCGTATTCATCCAGATTAAAAGTCGTGCAGTTTTGAAAACTTAATTCTCCGGACTGCTTCATCCGGATCAGCTCTTGATACATGCGGAGAGGCGTACCACCTGTCGCTAAGCCCAAAACAGGTTTTTCTTCGGCCTTAATAATTTTGCTGACAACACTTGCGGCTACCTGTGCTCCAGCTTCCAGTGTGTCACGAATCAGTATTTCCATTTTTTATCTCCAAATGCATTTTTTTGTTGACAAAACTTTTTATTAGCTTATAGTACCGGACTATACCGGACTATTCAGGAGATGTCCAGAATTATTTTGCATAAATATATTTCAAATTCGAATTAGTATTTAGGGCATAATATTCGATGTCTGAAATGTAGAATATATGTGAGAAAGATGAAATGAGGCTTTTTACACAGACTGAAGAAGATGGAGTAATAGTGGCCAGATTAGTTTACAATGGCAAGTCTGGGGTAACTGGTTTCAGAATTTGCTTCAGCCTTCTCTCTACATGCTCAGCAGTCTCCGGATGCAGAATAGAACATCAGCTTGGCGGATATACTGAGTTGATGCCGGATTCTCCAGTTCTACTCAAAGACGGTCAGGAATGGAATTTTTCTTTTAAGTATGATCTTGAAAGACATGCGCCTCTCAATGTTTCCTGGGGACCTACGGGTGCATACCTCAAATTAAAAAATGGTCAGGCTGTTGATGTTTTTAGTGAACCTCTGAAGTTTTTGTCAATTGCTTCTCAGCCAGTAAAACAGCATTCTCCAGTAGAACCGGAACTCCGTTTAATTCCTCATCCTGTTTTGTGGGAAAAAGAATCAGGTACATGTGATCTGTCTCATGGACTGTGTCTGCCACAAACTCCATCTGCAGAAATTCAAAAGCTAATTCATTCATTCAGCTCATTGATAGATCGTTATGCTTTCAAAGAGACTTTAAGCAGTGCCGGTGTAACTATTCACTTTGAAAGTCTGCATCAAATAGTTAAAGATGAGGCATATGAATTGGAGATAAAAGCGGAATCAGTGTCAATTAGAGCTTCCGGTTACAATGGTTTTTTCTATGCACTGATTAGTCTTTTACAGTTAAAAGAAACCGGTGATGGTATTATTCCATGCGGAAGAATTGAAGATTCACCACGCTTCAGTTGGAGAGGTCAGCACCTTGATTGTGCCAGACACTATTATGAAGTGGACAGCATTCTGCGTTTGCTGGATTTAATGTCATTCTTAAAATTGAACCGTTTTCACTGGCATTTAATTGATGATGAAGCGTTCCGTTTGGAGCTTTCGAGTGTACCGGAATTGGCGGATCGTACTGGAATGCGAGGGCACGGCTGCACTATTCCGGGAGTATTCGGCGGTAGTAAAGGTCCCACTGGAGGAATATATTCTGCGGACGATGTGTCAAGAATCATAGAGCATGCTTCCAGTTTGGGAATCTCGGTCATGCCTGAAATAGAAATTCCTGCTCACTCACTCGCACTATTAAAAGTGTTCCCTGAAATGCGGGATCCGCAAGACAAGAGTTTTGAAGTTTCGGTACAGGGTTATTCCGAAAACACTATTAATCCGGCCATGCCTGCATCTTGGTATTTTTTAAAAAAAGTCCTTCCCGAAATAAGTAGTTTGTTTCCGTTCGGAATAATTCATCTCGGCTGTGATGAACTTCCTCCTGGGGTTTGGGAAAAATCACCGGCAATCGAAAAGTTAAAATTTGAGCAAGCATTGAAAACCACAGACGATGTTCAAGAATGGATCATGCAAAAAGCAGCTAAAATTCTAGTTGAAGCTGGTGCCCGTCCGGCTGCCTGGGAAGAAGCCGGAAGAGGAAACAAAGGAGGAATCGGAAATGATGCACTACTATTTTCATGGAGTGGTCAGGAACCTGGCCTGAAAGCCGCCAGGGAAGGTTATGAGGTGGTTATGTCTCCGGCGCAACATGTTTATTTCGATATGGCACAATCCGAAAATCCGCTTGATCGTGGTGTGAGTTGGGCTGCAATTGTTTCGATGGAAGATGCTTTAACTTGGGATCCTGTCCCGTTAGATGAACCGGAATTGGAGCAAAATATTATTGGAATTCAAGGTGCTTTGTGGTCAGAAACTATTATCAAAGACAGAGATATGGACACTATGCTTGTACCAAGAATACTTGCACTCTCTGAGGTTTCATGGTCTTCTACTTTGAGAAAACGTAGTTTGCCAGAATTTATGGGTACAGTAAAATATTTTTCCAGAGTCTTAAATCAACTTGGTTGGGAAAGTTATCATCTGAACTGATTATCAGCAATAACATTTTAGCTACTTTATGACAGTAATTTCCAAGAACTCAAACTCCTCGTCAAAATGGCGGAATTTTTTACGATCGCGTACACTCTTTGCTTGGCTGTTGATCACACCTGCAGCACTCTTCATGTTTCTCATTGTAGGTTGGCCCCTATTGGAAACTATACGGCTCTCATTTACAAATGCAGGTCTGGGTGGTGAACAATACATCGGCTGGGATAATTATGAAAAACTGCTGAATAACCGAAAATATCCAGGAATTGTAGGCAGGACTTTCTACTGGATGTTTCTGTCCGTACTCCTGAAAATGATAATAGGAACCATCGGAGCCTTATTATTGAACGCTAAAATTCGTGGCAAAGCCGCTTTTCGAGTTATGGTGATGCCACCCTGGATTGTTCCAATGGCCATTGGATGTATCGGTTGGCTCTGGTTATACAATGGACACTTTGGTATTTTAGCCGGTGTTTTGATGCGTCTCGGAATTATCGATGGTCCCTTTGAATTTTTGGCATATAAATCAAGTGCGTTTTATTCGGCAGTCGTTACCGATGTCTGGATCGGCACTCCGATGATTTCCATTTTCATTCTTGCGGCTATGCAGAGTGTGCCGGATGACTTGTATGAAGCGGCCTACGTCGATGGCGCATCACGCTGGTATCGGTTCCGCCGGATAACGATCCCGCAGATCATGCCCGTGATAGTTACCATGTCCCTGCTCTCCGCAATTTGGACTTTCAATTCATTTGAGGTAATCTGGATTCTCACTGAGGGTGGACCTCTAGGAGCAACCACCACCATGATCATTGACACTTACAAAATGGCGATTGCAAACTATAAGTTCGGTTACGGTGCAACACGTGCTTTGATGGTAGTTCTGTCGCTAGCTATATTCTCATTACTGTATCTGATTCTGTTGAATAAGATAAACGAACGCTACAAGACAAAATAATTATGGGAAAATATACTCTGTTCCAAAAAGCAGGTCTCTATCTGGCAGTCTTAATTTTCATGACTTTCATTCTGCTGCCGTTTTTAGAAATGTTTATGGCATCTTTAAGACCCTTGGAACATCTATTTCGATCACCATATCAGTTCTGGTCAAATGACATGTCTTTTCAAGCCTATTTTGATATTTGGGATACTGTTCCAATGTTGGGAAGATATATTTTCAATAGCGTTTTTTTAGCTTCAGTTACTACATTGTTATGCTTGAGTTTTGTTATACCTGCTGCTTATGCTTATGCGCGTTTTCACTTCAAAGGAAAATCTGTTAGCTTGGGTTTGTTTCTCGGAGTCAATATGTTTGCCGGAGCAGTGTTGTTGATACCATTATACAAATTACTTCGTTCAATGGGCTTACTCAACACTTATGCCGCTATGTTTGTGCCTGGAGCTGCTTTTTTGGTTCCGACAGGAATCTGGCTACTGAAATCATACCTTGAAAAAATTCCGATTGAACTGGAAGAATCGGCTTGGATTGATGGTGCGTCACGCATCTATATTCTGCGGAAAGTGGTCATTCCACTAGCCGTTCCAGGTTTAATTGTGGTGGGAGTTGCCACATTCATTGGTGCTTATGCACAGCAATTCCTTTTTGCAATTACATTCAATCAAAAGCGGGAATTAATGCCTCTTCCTGCAGGAATATTTGAATTTGTCGGCTATCAGAGTGTAATCTGGAATCAGTTGATGGCCGCAAGTATTGTGGGGATTATACCGGTGTTATTAATTTTCCTGTTCCTGCAACGTTATCTCGTTGAAGGCTTAACCAAAGGTGCAATCAAGGGATGAAGTACGGCCTGTTTTGCAAATATGGGCCAAACAATATATTACACAATAAATAAAAGTGGAGGTGCAGTGACAATTGAAAATGTATAATAGTTTCATCAACTAAAAAGGTGAAAAAAAACTTAACTCACGTTTAGATTGGGGGAATTTTTAAAAACATTCCATGGAGATTGAAACGTGAACTAATCACGGTCTCAGGACCATTATTTCTAACAACAAAGGTTAATATGAAAATGTTGAAAAAAATACAGCGAATTTCGCTGATTGGTGCAAGTCTGTTTCTGTTAATGGGTTTATTTCAAATCCAGGCTCAGGAGCTAAGATTTATCATGTGCGGAGGTGAAGTACGTGCGGCAGATCAAAAAGTGATTGATGCCTTTCAGGCCAGTCATTCTGGAGTAACAGTAAATATGGAAGCAGTTCCGTGGGGAACTTGCCAGGACAAGTCAATGACGCTTGCGGCTGCAGGTGATCCGGTTAGTCTCTCATACATGGGTTCCAGAACATTGAAACAATTGGCTAAAAATAATCTGATTGTCTCAGTAAGTATTCCGGAAGCAGATCAGGCAAATTATCAGCCAGGTATCTTGAATACAGTCAGCTACGAAGGTAAGTTCTGGGGATTTCCTCATGCGTTCTCAACTAAAGCACTCTTTATCAATTGTGGGCTAATTGAAAAAGCCGGAATGCAGTGTGTCCAACCTCATACTTGGGAAGGTATGTATCAAATGGCAAAGACTGTCAAAGATAAACTCGGTATTGCCGGAGTTGGTCTTGCAGCCAAAGATTTTGATAATACCATGCACCAGTTCCTGAACTACCTTTACAGCAACGGTGGACAAGTGATTGATTCGGAAACCAATACAATCACGCTGAACAGTCCTGCAACTGTCGAAACACTTGAATTTTATGGTAAGTTAGTAAGTGTGGCTCAGGAAGGTCCAACTGCATTTGAGAGATCACAACTTAAAGACCTCTTTAATGATGAAAAAATTGCCATGTACATCGATGGTCCTTGGGGTGCAGGACAGCACAAAAAGACGCTGAAAACCATTACCGTTCCAATTCCTTCCGGTCCAAGTGGAACAAATGGAACTCTGTTGATTACTGATTCACTTGCGGTCTTCAAAGGAACAGGACATGAAGATGTCGCCATGGAACTCGCACGTGCACTTTCTTCAGGAGAAGCACAGTACGAGCTTGATTCAAGTTGGGGTTTAACGCCGATCATGAAGTATGAAGGAATGGTCGATAATCCTTACTATGTCAATTCTTCGTATTGGAGCGTTTTTGTAGAACCGATTGGTTCAGGTGGTCCAGAACCATTGTTTGTTGAATACAAATCTCTGCAAACAGTTATAAACAGTATGATTCAAGGAATTGTACTTGGAGAAGGTTCCGCGAAAGACTTGGTTGCAACTGCAGCTCAAGAGCTTGAGGAATTTAAGTAGAAACAAGTAAAGGCGGGCGTAGTAAAACCGCTCGCCTTTTTAATCCCAATTTATGACTAGCAAGGTTTAACAGGAATATTAGATGGCGACAGTATCTCTTAAATCAATCAAAAAATCGTTTGACAGCACGCAAGTATTGTTTGACATCAATCTCGATATTGAAGACAAAGAATTCATAGTCTTTGTTGGCCCGTCAGGATGTGGCAAGACGACTTTGTTGCGTATAATTGCCGGACTTGAAGAAGCAACAAAAGGTGAAATCGAAATTGACGGTATAGAAGTTTCTGATGCACATCCTATTGAGCGTGGAATTTCAATGGTTTTTCAATCATATGCACTTTATCCTCATTTGAATGTATTTGAAAATATCGCTTTTCCGCTACGTGTAGCTAAACTTCCAAAAGCAGAAATTGAAAATTTGGTGATGCGTGCAGCGGAAACTTTGCAATTGACTGATCGACTGAATTTCAAACCCGGTCAGTTGTCAGGAGGTCAACGTCAACGTGTGGCAATCGGCCGCTCAATTGTGAGACAACCAAAGGTTTTCCTTTTTGATGAACCGCTTTCCAATCTGGATGCCGCTTTACGCGGTGAAATGCGTGTTGAACTGGCAAAACTCCACAAAAGTTTGGACGCAACGATGATTTATGTGACCCACGATCAGGTTGAAGCAATGACAATGGCAGACAGGATTGTAGTACTGTCTGAAGGAAAGGTAGAGCAGTTCGGAACGCCGATGGAATTGTATCATCGTCCAAGCACAAAGTTTGTGGCTGGTTTCATTGGGCATCCCAAAATGAATTTTTTGAAAGTACCGCATCTTTCCTCAAGCTCAAAAGGAGTTTCTGTAGAATTACCTGAAATAGGTGAGCAATTGCTTCCTGTTGAAACTAAAGCTGAAAATAGCGGTGACGAACTCGAAGTTGGTATCAGACCTGAAGATTTGATCCTGTCTAAGACAGCTAAGGGTCTGCCGATGAAAGTTGAAGTTTTAGAGCGGCTTGGTGGTAGTACTTTAGTTTATGGAAGTGTAAATTTAAATCAGAATTTTTGTGCTTTACTCCAGGGTGATGCACTGGTGAGTGAAGGAGAAACAATTAAGCTGGTTGCTAGTCCTTCCAATTTCCATGTTTTTGATTCAAATGGAGATGCATTAAAGCGGCAGGAAGTTCCTGAGGTGATGAGCTAGCTTAAAAAAGCAGCTACTTTCGAAATGAAAAATCATAGATTTAAGATAATTTACTCAACAGTCATCAATTATTTTCGACAAACAGGTTTAGTAAATTTTGCAAAATAAATTATCCAATGAATTCTAAACCAGATATTGATGTGCTAAATCCTCCACAACAAGACTCACTGGATACGGCTAGTGCCAACCCTGCAATTGTTGTAAATCCGAATGTTGCTACACCGCTCTATCAGCAAATCAAAGACCACTGTCAAAGTGGAATAAAGTCCGGAAGCTATCCTGTAGACTCTCGTCTGCCTTCAGAACGGCAACTTGCTGAAAAATTTATGGTCAGCAGGATGACAGTAACTAAAGCATTCAAAGAGTTGGAACGTGAGGGTTGGGTTTACGCACGCTCCGGAAAAGGAACCTTTGTTGCGCCGCAAACTAAAATCGATCAGAACCTGGAAAAGCTGACTTCTTTTAGCGAAGATATGGCTGCACAGAATCTTAAAGTGACCAGCCGTATTCTGTCAATAGGTGTTGAGAATGCAGATGAGTCAACAGCTAAAAAGCTCTGGATCGGCCCCGGAACCTTGATTTTTGTGCTCGAACGTTTCAGACT
>ERZ1048686.2782-NODE-2782-length-11789-cov-5.092637_pt1 | contig 11789 bp, 8 predicted proteins | sample MGYA00383099_ERZ1048686 | MGnify/ENA primary metagenome ERZ1048686 (study PRJEB29581, sample SAMEA5548369) | metagenome | biome: marine; feature: coastal; material: water | depth 25 m | study: Short-term variability in the microbial, nano- and picoplankton...
GTTCAGAGTGAATACGAAAGGTCATTTCCTCGGCAAGAGCCTTCTGCAAGCCTCTTTGATATTCTTGGCCTTTGTGATTTTTTATTAAAGCTTCAATCTCGCTGCGAGATTTCAAAGAATATATTTTTATGAAAGTCTCAGCATCTTCATCACCTACGTTCAACCAAAATTGGTAAAACGAGTACGGAGATGTTTTTTCTGGATCTAGCCAAATATTTCCACTTTCACTTTTCCCAAATTTGCTCCCGTCTGCTTTCGTTACTAAAGGTGCGGTAATGGCAAAGGCTTGGCCTTGCGCTTTTCTTCGAATGAGTTCTGTTCCCGTGGTAATATTTCCCCATTGATCGCTACCGCCCATTTGAATTTTGCAATTATTATGAGTGTACAAATGGTAAAAATCGTAGCCCTGAACCAACTGGTAAGTAAATTCTGTAAACGATATACCAGAAGCCTCCATTCGGTTTTTTACACTATCCTTAGCCATCATATAGCTCACTGTGATGTGCTTGCCCACATCTCTAATGAACTCCAGAAAACTAAAGTTTTTAAACCAGTCATGATTATTAACTATCTCCGCCTTATTAGCTCCAGATTCAAAATCTAAAAACTGGGTTAACTGAGCTTTTTGACCATCAATATTCTTTTGTAGCGCCTCGTCATCCAATAGGTTTCTTTCTGCCGACTTTCCACTAGGGTCACCAACCATTCCTGTAGCGCCTCCAACCAATATGTAAGGTTTATGGCCCGCTCTTTGAAATAACATGAGCAAGGTAACAGGAACCATATTTCCTATATGCAGGCTGTCTGCCGTTGGATCAAAACCAATGTAAGCACTGGTCATTTCCTTGGCCAATTGCTCTTCTGTACCCGGCATACTATCGTGAAGCAAGCCGCGCCACTTTAATTCCTCTAAAAAGTCAAAATTTGGTTTAAAGCCCATATGTTTATACCAGCATGGTCACTGGATTTTCTAGGTAATTGGCTAAAGTTTGTAAGAACTTTGCTCCTAAAACTCCATCCACCACTCGGTGGTCACAGCTTAGGGTAACCTTCATTGTTTTGGTAGGTAGCACCTGTCCGTCTACTATTTTTATGGCATCTTTTGCAGATCCAATGGCTAATATACAGGCATCGGGCGGATTAATAATAGCGGTAAATTCATCAATTCCAAACATACCTAAATTACTAATTGTAAATGTATTTCCTGACCAATCTGCAGGTTGCAACTTTTTCTCTTTTGCTTTTTGACCGTATTCCTTTACTTCGGCACTGATGCTAGAAATAGGCTTTTGATCTGCAAATCGAACTACAGGAACCAAAAGGCCGTCCTCCACAGCCATGGCGACCCCAATGTGTATATGGTGGTTAATTCTAATTTTAGTATCTAACCAACTACTATTCACCATGGGATGCTTTTTAAGTGCCAAGGCACAAGCCTTAACCACTAAATCATTCATGCTTATTTTTACTTCACTTACCTCATTCATTTGAGCTCTCGAAGCAATGGCATGATCCATGTTTATTTCTTTAGTTAAGTAAAAGTGAGGCGCAGTAAACTTGCTTTCAGCCAAACGGCCAGCAATGGTTTTACGCATTTGACTTACTTTTATTTCTTCAAAACTTTCAACTCCAGCAGGGGCTCCAGAAGTAGCCGTAGCAGCCGGTGTATAGTTTTCAATATCACGTTTTATAATTCGACCACCTTCTCCAGTTCCTGCAACTGCAGCAATGTCAATGCCTTTTTCACTGGCCAGTTTACGGGCCAGGGGAGAGGCAACAACTCTTCCATTGGTGTTTGATTGTACCACTGGCGCAGCTGGCGTTGGTGTTGCAATGGGAGCCGGCGCAGGTGCACTCGGAGCTGGCGTTTCAGGTTTTACCTCTGCTGCAGGTGCCTCTTCTTCAATAGGAGTTGCACTTGCTGCTTTCGCTTCTTCCAATAGCTCTTTAAAATCTTCCCCCTCTTTTCCAACAATAGCAATAACACCATCTACAGGAACGGTTCCGCCTTCTTCAATATCTAAATGGAGTACGTTTCCTTTGGCATAAACCTCCATGTCCATAGTGGCTTTATCGGTCTCTACCTCCGCCAATATATCTCCGCTTTTCACAGCGTCTCCGACCTTGTAATTCCATTTCACAATCACCCCTTCGGTCATGGTGTCACTCATTTTTGGTAACCTTACTATTTCAGCCATAATCTTATCGTTGCAAAAGTATGAAATCTCTCGCATTATTTAGTACTGTTTAAAGCACAGAATAATTAAACAATAAAGACTTTTGAATTTATGTTCCTCACAAGGTAAAAACAATGGTGTTCTTTTGGCGTTTTTATTCAAAAATTGTGAGCAATGCGCCAATAACCTTTCCATCATTTTTACGTACTTTGTAAAGTCCATGTTTCAGAATTTTGAATACGAAAAGTTTTTAAGCCACGTTTACCAAAACGGGCAGGATAAGGAAGATAGAACAGGCACGGGAACACGCAGTGTGTTTGGTGGCCAAATTCGGTTTGACCTGCAAAAAGGATTCCCTTTAATTACAACAAAAAAGGTTCACCTAAAAAGCATCATACATGAGCTATTGTGGTTCCTAAAAGGTGAAACAAATATTGGCTATCTCAAAGAGAATGGTGTCCGAATTTGGGACGAGTGGGCCGATAAAAATGGGGATTTAGGGCCTGTGTATGGAAAGCAGTGGCGAACATGGGAAGCCAAAGACGGTAGAGTCATCGATCAGATATCTGAAGCGTTAAATTTGATTAAAAACAATCCAGACAGTCGCAGAATAATAGTAAATGCCTGGAATGTGGGAGAATTAAAAGACATGGCACTTATGCCTTGCCATACCATGTTTCAGTTTTATGTAGCCAATGGAAAATTAAGCTGTCAATTGTATCAGCGTAGCGCCGATTTGTTTTTAGGTGTACCTTTTAATATAGCTAGTTACGCCCTTTTAACCATGATGATGGCTCAAGTATGCAATTTAGGATACGGAGATTTTGTTCATACTTTTGGAGATGCGCATGTGTACAATAATCATTTTGAGCAAGTAGAACGTCAATTGAGCAGAGAGCCAAGAGAGTACCCTCTGATGAATATAAACCCGCAAGTAAAAGACCTATTTGATTTCAAATTTGAAGACTTTGAATTAATTAATTACGAACCACATCCCGGAATAAAAGCGCCCGTGGCGATATAAAATGAAAGTTGCTATAATAAACGGACCTAACTTAAACCTTTTAGGAAAAAGAGAGCCAGAAGTCTATGGCAAACAGCATTTTGTGGATATATTAAATCAAATAAAAACGGATTTCACGAAAGTGGATTTACATTATTTTCAAAGCAACATCGAAGGCGAACTGATTGACTATTTACAAGGCTTAGAAGGAGCTAATTTTAGCGGTGCCATTCTAAATGCGGGAGGTTACTCACACACTAGTATTGCTCTAGCGGATTGCGTAAAAGCGATAAGCACTCCTGTAATTGGTGTGCATATGAGCAATATTTATGCGCGGGAGGAAGAGCGCCATACCGATTTGTTAAGTGCCGCATGTAAAGGGGGTATTTATGGGCTGGGCGCAAAGGGCTATGAAATGGCTCTCAGGTCACTTTTGGATTAGTAAAAAGCCCTCATTCTCGGTCGATTATAACTGGGAGGACCATGGCTCTAACGGCTATTTTAAATGGCTGTTTTTCATTTGCCTACAAGCCATTGACAATAATCAGTGAAAATGGTATCTTTGCACCAATGCAAGAAGCCTCAAATCAGAAAGAAAAGATAGGTAAGGAAGAATTTGTAAGATCCGTCATGGAGGATTACAAAATTGCTTTTGAGAGCAGAGAGGCAAGTTTGCTTGGTCGTAAATTAGTTTTGACGGGTAAGGCGAAATTTGGCATTTTTGGGGATGGAAAAGAAGTTGCCCAATTGGCCATGGCTCGCGTATTTGAGAACGGAGACTGGCGAAGTGGATATTATAGAGATCAAACCTTTATGTTCGCTGCGGGCATTAGCCACGTAAAAGCCTTTTTTGCACAGTTGTATGCGCATCCTTCAGTAGCGTATGAGCCGGCTAGTGCAGGACGAAGCATGAATGGGCATTTTGCCACTCGATATTTGGATGAAAATGGCGACTGGATGTCTCAAACCAACCAAAAAAATTCCTCGGCAGATATTAGTCCAACAGCTGGACAAATGCCACGCCTCTTAGGATTGGCATTAGCCAGTAAATTATACCGGCAAAACAAGGATTTACACTCATTTACCGATTTTAGTGTAAATGGAAACGAAGTGGCTTTTGGTACTATAGGAAATGCGAGTACGAGTGAAGGAGGCTTCTGGGAAACTATAAATGCAGCTTGCGTACTGCAGGTTCCCATGCTTATGAGTGTGTGGGATGATGGCTATGGCATTTCAGTTCCGGCTAAATACCAAACCACCAAAGAGAGTATATCCGACGTGTTGGCAGGGTTTCAGGCGACAAAGAACCAGGAGGGTTTAAAGATATATAGAGTAAAAGGACATGATTATGCGGAGTTGTGCAGGGTTTATAAGCACGCAGCAGATTATTGCAGGAAGCATCATGCCCCTGTACTTATTCATGTGATAGAAATAACACAACCTCAGGGGCACAGCACGAGTGGCAGCCACGAGCGATATAAATCGAAGGAGCGCTTGCAATGGGAAATTGATTTTGATTGCCTCAAGAAAATGCGCGAATGGATTTTGGCAAATAAGTTAGTTGAAGAATCTGCAATAGAAGCGTTAGAAAAAGAGTCAAAGGCCTTTGTAAAGCAGGCACAGAAAGACTCTTGGGAAGAGTTTAATTCAGAAATACAAAATGAAATCAGTGCATTTGTTCAAATTTGCGAGGATTTAAGCTCCGTTCATCCAGAGCTAAATGAGACTGCTACAGGCTTAAAAAATAGTTTGGATCCTCTTCGTAAGGACTTAGGAAATGCCATTCAAAAAGCCTTGGTTTCCTGCAGAAATATAGATGGATCTACCAAACAGACATTAGTCAATTACGCGAATCAATTTAAAAGCCTAAACGAAGACAGATATAATTCTCAATTGCACTCCACAAGTGCAACGAGTGCATTAAATGTAGAACAGGTTGCTTTAGAGACCAGTGATGAGATGGCAGATGGGTACCAAATTGTCCGAGCCTGTTTTGATGCGGCCTTGGCTAGAGATCCTCGGATATTTGCCTTTGGTGAAGATTTAGGAAAGATTGGCGATGTAAACCAAGGGTTCTCCGGCTTGCAGGAAAAGTATGGTGAGCTTAGGGTTACGGATAAAGGAATACGCGAATTAAGTATTATTGGAGAAGGGATAGGAACATCCATGCGAGGATTGCGCCCTATCGCGGAAATTCAATACTTGGATTATTTACTTTACGCCATTCAGATTTTAAGTGATGATTTGGCGACGCTTCAATATCGGACAAAAGGCGGCCAAAAAGCGCCTTTAATAGTGCGCACCAGAGGACATCGCTTGGAAGGTATATGGCATAGTGGGAGTCCCATGGGGATGATTATTAATGCTCTGAGAGGAATGCATATTTGTGTTCCAAGAGATATGACACGAGCTGCTGGAATGTATAATACTTTACTTAAGGCAGATGAACCGGCGCTAGTTATAGAATGCTTGAATGGGTATAGAATCAAAGAAAAGATGCCAAGAAATATTGGCGAATTCACCGTTCCTTTAGGAGAAGTTGAAACCATTCGACAAGGGTCTGATATTACCTTAGTGACTTATGGCTCTTGTTGCCGCATTGCTATGCAGGCTGCAACAGAATTAGCTAAGTATAATATAGAAGTAGAAATTATTGATATTCAAACACTTGTTCCGTTTGATTTAAACCAAAACATAGCAAAAAGCATTCAGAATACGAGCCGTGTGATCTTCTTAGATGAAGATGTTCCTGGCGGAGCGAGTGCGTATATGTATCAGCAAGTAATGGAGCAGCAAGACATCTTCCAGTTCTTGGATGGTAAGCCAGAAACGATTAGCGCAAAAGCACATCGTGCAGCTTATGGAACCGATGGGGATTATTTTTCGAAACCAAGTGCAGATGATGTGTTTTCACGCATCTATGCGATTATGAATGAAGTTAGTCCAGCTACCTGGCCTGCCATTGATTAGGGTTTTTTATTCTCGGAATATTTAAGATGACTTGCTCTTGTATTATTTCTTTAATTGACTTTATATCTTAATATATCCTTCTCCAATGCGAGGCTACTGGGATAGTTCTCCTTGTATAAGGCTCCCGTTCCCAAGCCCTGCGGCAAAGACAAATCATACGAACTGGCCCATTCGGCAATGGCCAATAATCCTATATTTCCTTCCAATGCAGAGGTGGCCCACCAGTCAATATCCAGCTTTTGAGCTTCAGAAATCCACTCGTCACAGGGGCTAAACCCTCCGAGTAAACTGGGTTTTAGGATGATATATTTAGGCTTTATGGATTTTAGAAGGGGGTATTTTTGATTATATACTCCAATGAGTTCTTCATCCAATGCGATATCAATGGGCGATTTAGCACATATTTCATTCATGGCTTCCCAGTTGCCTACTTTTATGGGTTGTTCCAATGAGTGAATCTGAAATGCATTAAAATCTTTCAATTTATGCTGTGCATCATCGAAGTTAAACCCTCCATTGGCGTCTAGGCGTAGGGTAATATTTGGAAAGGCGGTCCGGACCTTTTCTATAAGCCTGCATTCTGAGTCATGATCCAGTGCGCCTACTTTAAATTTTAAACAGCGGAGCCCTTCGCTTGCTTTTTTCATGGCTACTTCGAGCATTTCATCTACTGTATCCATCCAAACCAAGCCATTTATTATGATTTCTTTTCCCTTTTTAAATGGAGAAGGCGTTTCTGATAACTGTGCAAAGGCGGACTCTACTGCAAAGTTTAGAGCAGGATACATTGCTATATGCGCTTCGGAAAAGTCTCTTAGATCGCTATTGGATAAGTTGTGGCATTCTTCTAAAACAGGGGTGTAGTTTACTTTGCCATCCACACTTAAATCAGGCAAGGGTGCAATTTCTCCGCATCCTGTTTTATTATCTTGTGTGATGCTTATTTTAAAATGACTTTTTTGAGTATATACTCCTCGGCTAGTTTTAGCTGGTTTTATAAATTCAAATATCTTTTCTTGAAATTTCATATTAAAATAAGAGCAGTCCTATCAAAACCCAGGCTAGCGCAAAAGCTAGGGTGAGCAATGCAATATTTCGGAGTTGTTTATTGTAATCGCTGCGTTCTTCTATTGTTTTGAGCCTACTGCAGTGAAAAAGAAAGGCCATTAGAAAGGGCATAAAAACAATAGGTAAGAGGGCTATGTCTTTAAAAAGTGGCTTGCTTTCTCCCCAGAGATCTAATTGCCTAAGCACAAGAACATATACATTTAGTAACCAAGCGGTAAGCAATAGCGCTCTCTGATAGGAGATGGCTTTTTCTTTTCCCCACTGATTGGCTAAGGTTTTTTTATTACTGATGCGGTCTGATTGTATATCGCGAATGTTGTTAATGTTTAATACTGCAACGCTGAATAAGCCAAAAGCAACGGATATAAGGAGGATATCAAGACCAAGATGGTGGGTGTGCAGATAGAATCCCCCAAGGATTGCTACTGGTCCAAAAAATAGAAAAACAACGACATCACCTAAAGATTTATAGCCATAGGCAGAAGCGCCCATGGTGTATTTAATGGCGGCGGCAATGGCTGCTATACCAATTATAAGGAACAAGGCAAAATAGATGCCATTGGATGAGAAACTTTGGTTTAAGAGGGCTATTCCCGAGAGGAATGCAAGAGTAGCAGTAGTAAAAATGGCTTTTTTCATGGCCGTTTGGCTAATGAGTCCAGCTGTTAAGGCACGATCATTTCTTTTGGCTCGTTGATCTGTACCCTTTTCAAAATCGCCGTAATCATTAGCATAATTACTGAGTATTTGAAGAAAAATAGTGGTGAGTGCATGCCATAGGAAAATACTTCTATCCCATTGAAAGAGAATAGAAGCCATTGCCGCAGCCACAATGGGTCCAGCTAATGCTAGAGCTAATGTTTTTGGGCGTGAAGCAATGAAAAGGGCTTTAAACATCCTTATAAATTACCTGTTCTACCGCCATCTACCACTACATTGGTTCCGTTAATATAAGAGGCAAAATCGCTAGCTAAAAAACAGGCTGCATATCCTGGCTCTTCAGGCTGTCCAAAACGAGCGGCGGGTATTTCGGCAAGCATTGCTTTTTCTACATCTTCAATGGCTTGGCCTGTTTTTACACTTTTTCCAGAAATAATGCTGCTAAGTCTTTCGGTGGCGGTAGCTCCCGGAAGTATGTTGTTTACTGTAATTCCAAAACTCCCCAGTTCATTGGCTAAGGTCTTACTCCAGTTTCCAACAGCTCCACGGATGGTATTGCTTACCCCTAACCCATTTAAGGGTATTTTAACACTGGTGGAAATGATATTAATAATTCGGCCAAAACCCTTTTTTTGCATATTGGGAATGCATGCTTGAGCCATGTTGTGATTATTGATTAAATGTAGGTTAAAGGCGGAGGTATATTCCTCTGCAGGTGCTTTATGTGCTGGCCCTGCTGGTGGTCCACCTGTATTATTTATCAATATATCTACCTGATTTTCAGCGGCTATTTTTTCAGCCACTTCTTTTACAATTTCGATATTTGTAAAGTCTGCCACGTATGTTTTATGTTGGCCAGGTAAGTCGTTGGCCAGGGTGTCTAGTTTTTCTTGATTGCGAGCCACTAAAATTAGGGACGCTCCTGATTGTGCAAATTGTGTGGCAATGGCTTTTCCAATACCGGCGGTGCTTCCGCAAACCACTGCTGTTTTTCCATTGAGGGAAATATTCATGTCACAAAAATACGTTTTAGATGGAGATTAAGCCACATTTAGGCTAACTAAGAAGAGCCCCTGTATTACAGGAGCTCTTCTTTATTTATTTGGGCTGTGTTTGAATGCTTATTTAAGCTTTCGCTTCACTTCCTCTTCTTTATATACTTCTAGGTAATCTCCAACCTCAATGTTGTTGAACGATTTAATTTGTAAACCACATTCAAAGCCTTTTCTAACTTCTTTGGCATCATCTTTAAACCGTTTTAAGTTTTCTAGGAGTCCATCATGAATAACGACACCATCCCTAATTACACGTATTTTACTTTTACGTTCCACAATTCCATCAGTAACCATACACCCTGCAATGGTTCCAACCTTAGAAATCTTAAATGTCTCACGAATCTCTACTTGTCCCGTTACTTTTTCTACTAAGTCTGGACTAAGCATTCCTTCCATTGCAGATTTAATTTCTTCAATAGCTTTATAGATAATGGAGTATGTCTTAATTTCAATATTTTCCTCTTCGGCCAATGCTTTGGCTTTAGCAGATGGGCGAATTTGGAAACCAACGATAATAGCATCAGAAGCAGAAGCGAGCAATACATCAGATTCTGAAATAGCACCTACTCCAGAGAATATTACATTAACACTAATTTCTTCTGTACTTAATTTCAATAATGAATCCTTCAGGGCTTCCACAGATCCGTCTACATCTCCTTTAACAATTATTTTTAATTCTTGGAAATCTCCTACTTTTAATCGTCGACTAATTTCGTCTAAGGTAATATGTTTGGTGGTTCTAATTCCTTGCTCTCTAATTAATTGGCTTCGTTTGTTTGCTAACTCTTTAGCAGAACTCTCGTCCATAACAGCAAAGGTATCTCCCGCGGTAGGAGCATCTGAATATCCCAATATTTTAACAGGTGTACTTGGTCCAGCTTCAGATATTTTATTTCCCTGTGCGTCCATCAATGCTCTTACTTTAGCATAATTTGGTCCGGCAACTACATGGTCTCCAACCCGAAGTGTTCCAGTTTGAACCAACATATCACAAACTACTCCTCGTCCTTTTTCCATACGTGCTTCAATTACGGCACCTTTAGCAGGTCGGTCTGGGTTGGCTTTAAGCTCCATTATTTCTGATTCTAAGAGAACTTTCTCTAATAACTCATCAATATTGGTTCCTTTTTTAGCAGATATTTCTTGGGATTGAAATTTACCACCCCAATCTTCTACTAAAATATTCATGGCAGATAAGGCTTCTCTAATTCTATCGGCATTTGCTCCATCTTTATCCATCTTGTTAAAGGCGAATATCATGGGAACTCCAGCGGCCTGCGCGTGAGCAATAGCCTCTCGTGTTTGGGGCATAATGCTATCATCCGCAGCAATAACAATAATGGCTAAATCGGTAACCTTAGCTCCACGCGCACGCATGGCTGTAAAGGCCTCATGACCAGGAGTATCAAGGAATGTAATTTGCTTATTATCTCCTAAATTTACCGAGTATGAACCAATGTGCTGAGTAATACCACCAGCTTCACCATCAATAACACTTGATTTACGTATGTAATCAAGGAGTGATGTTTTACCGTGATCTACGTGACCCATTACAGTTACAATAGGGGCTCTAGTAGATAAGTCTTCTGGAGAGTCTTCGATTTCATCAATGCCTTCATCCTGCGATTCAGCATCAACAAATTCAATTTCATATCCATATTCATCAGCCACTACTTGAATGGTTTCTGCATCAAGCCTCTGATTTATAGAGACCATTAAGCCTAGCTTAAAGCATGTGCTAATGACATCATTGACACCTATTTCCATCATAATAGCTAGATCATTGGCTGTTAAGAACTCTGTTACTTTAAGAATAGAACTTTCGGCCTGTAATCGAGCCATTTCTTCTTTTCTTTCAATTTCAGACCGTTCTCTTTTTTGATTTTTATGTTTTTGACGGTTTCCTCTCCCTCGACCAGCGCCACCCATATGTCCTCGGGTACGCTTGAGATTTGAGTTTACATCTCTTTTAGAGACAGGTTTTTTATTTCCTGTTTTATCATCTTTTTTGCGACTATCTTCTTTTATTTTATCATTAACCGATACTTTTTCGGCAGAGACTTTCTTCCGCTTTCTTTTTCTTTTTTCCTTTAATTCCTCACGCGCATCATTGGCGAGACTTCTCACGCCTTTTGGTTTGTCGTTTGGCAGACTGATTTTTGATACTACCTTGGTACCAGTGAGTTTCGTAAACTGAGTTGTAATTTTCTTTTCTTCCTCTGTCTCTTCTTTCTCTATCTTCTCTTCCTCTTTCGGTTTTTCTTTTTTCTTTATTTCAACCTTAGGCTTTTCAACAATCTTTTTTTCAACATCAACAGGTTTTTTTGTTTTGGGCTTTTTTTGATCGACAGTAATTGCTCCAACTACCTTAGGGCCCACTTTTTTTTCTTTGCTTTTCTCTTCGATTTTTGGTTCCTCTTTAACTGGGGTCTCTTCGGGAGTAGGATCTACCATCTTTGGTTTTTCTGTAACCTTTGAAGGATCTACTACCTTTGGTTTTTCAACCTCAACAGGGACTTCTTTGACCACTGTTTTTTCAACCTTAAGCTCCTCTTTTTTCGGGGGAGTAACTGCTGGAGCCTTTGGAGGCGTGGCTTCACGCTTCGCTAGAAGAGTGTTAACCTTGTCCTTAGCAGCCTTTGAAGCACTAAAATTTTGAACAAGAAGCTGATGCATCTCATCTGTAATTTTTGTTGTGGGTTTATTTTCCAAACTGAACCCTTTCTCGTTGAGAAAATCAACAATATTTTGGGAGCCTTGGTTAAACTCGGAAGCCGCTTTTGCTAGACGTATACCTGCCATTTTTGCGTGTCAAAATTACTTCTTATTTGTGGTACATACAACAATACGAGGGCA
>ERZ1048686.2787-NODE-2787-length-11784-cov-6.066843_pt1 | contig 11784 bp, 6 predicted proteins | sample MGYA00383099_ERZ1048686 | MGnify/ENA primary metagenome ERZ1048686 (study PRJEB29581, sample SAMEA5548369) | metagenome | biome: marine; feature: coastal; material: water | depth 25 m | study: Short-term variability in the microbial, nano- and picoplankton...
TCATTGCATATCATGTAAGTAACTGTAATAATTGCAGAGCACTCTTTTTTCAATTTAAGTTGTTGTTCTGCCAAATAATTTTGTTCAAAGATAAAAACATCAGAATTAAAATTGGCATCAAAATATTTAACTGCAGTATATTTTTCAACAAATCCTTTTTTTATTTTAAATCCTTTTGATTTTTTCGTTTCGATTTCAACAGGAATAGGTCCTGCCTCTATGGGAGTCATAGAAGAGTATAGGTGCCACCCTTGTTCAATTTCACCTTTTAATTGAAGTACATTTCGATTATAATCAAAATCCAAGATCCACTTTACATTATTTTGACCATATGAGATGCTAACTCCTAAAAGTAGAAGTGACAATAAAATTTTCAGCATAATTTAAACCAGAATTTCTTTAAGTCTATTAATTGGTATCCAAACGCCTCCCTTTAGACAAACAAATTTTGTGCCGGACGCCCATATTGTTGTATCGACTCTTTTTATTCCATTGTCATCCTCAAATACAATAGAAACTTTTCTTCTATGCATATTGCCTAAAATAGTGGCTTTATCAATTTGCTTTCGGAGATTCGGATGTTGTTTTACTCTAGATTTATCGTTAAATGGCAACGACGGAATGGTTTCTTTTTCAACGAGTAATGTTTCCATAGGGACTAAATTAGTTGCTACTAAAATAACATAATTTCTCTAATACCATTCATAATTATCATTTTTTACCATGGCAATCTTGGGTCCGCGGACAGTCGCTGATCCGCAAAATCTTTCTTATCAAATGAAAATTTCCCTGCAATTGCAACCATTGCAGCATTGTCTGTACAATATTCAAATTTAGGAATATGGACGTTCCATCCGTCTTTTTGTTTTTCTTGTAATCTCAATCTTAATTCAGAATTGGCTGAAACACCTCCTGCAATTGCAATTTCTTTGATGCCTGTTTTTATTGATGCAGTTTCTAATTTACTCATTAATATGTCTACAATGGTATGCCTAATGGATGCACAAAGGTCATTGAAGTTGTTTTCAATGAAATTTGCATCTTCTTTTTGCCAATCTCTTAAATTGTAAAGTATAGAAGTCTTTAGGCCACTAAAGGAAAAATCCAATTCGGCTACCTTTGGTTTTGAGAATATAAACTTATTCGGATCACCTAGATCTGCATATTTGTCCAGCTTGGGGCCTCCTGGATAGTCAATACCCAGCATTTTTGCTGCTTTGTCAAAGGCCTCACCTGCTGCATCATCTATGGTCGTTCCAATCACTTCCATTTCATAGTGGCTGTCTATTTGGACAAGCTGAGTGTGTCCACCTGAAACGGTAAGACATATGAAAGGGAATTTTGGACTAGGATTATTTTCATCAACAATAAAATGAGATAAAATATGCGCTTTCATGTGATTTACTTCAATCAATGGGATATCCAATGCCAGTGCTAATGATTTAGAAAAAGAAACCCCTACAACCAATGAACCCATTAGCCCGGGGCCACGAGTGCAGGCAATGGCATCGATGTCATTTAAAGTGATATTTGCCATCGTTAGCGCCTCTTTTACTACGGGTATAATATTTTCTTGATGTGCACGACTTGCCAGTTCTGGAACAACTCCTCCGTATTTTTGGTGTATTTTTTGATTCGCTATACAATTAGAAATAATATTCTTGCCGACAAGAATTGCTGCCGATGTATCGTCACAAGAGGATTCTATGCCAAGAATAATACTGTGTTTTACACTCAAAAGATTGTTATTTTTGTATTTAATATAGGATGTCAAAGTTACTTAAAATAATAGGTCGTAGTGCCGGAATATCTGCAGAATGGATCCTAATTTTATTCTTGCTACTCACATTCGCTATAAGAATCTATCCTGTTCAGACCTTTATTGCAAAAAAAACAGCAGCATATTTATCCAATGAGCTTCAAGCCGAAATTAAAATAGAGGCAGTAGAGATTATCTTCTTTAATCAAGTCATACTAAAAGAATTTAGTATTAAGGACCAAGAAAAAAAGACCTTACTTGATATGAGAGAGACACATGTAACAATGCGTCAATTTGCTTTGTTTAGTGATCCTTTAAATATTAAGAAAATTAAGCTTAATGATGGAGAGGTCAATATCTCACGTCATCCATTAACCGGTGAATATAATTTTCAATTTCTTGCCGATTATTTTGAACAGCCGGAAGATCCCGATGCTGAACCTAAAGTTTTGGGAATCGATGATATTGTATTTTCGAATGTGGATTTTAATTATGATGATAATCGGGAACCTGAAAAAGAATTTGGTATTGACTACAACCATATTGGTTTGACGGATATAGATCTAAATATCAAAAATTTCAAAATGGCTGATGACACGTACTCTTTTGACCTTAAAAATTTATCTTGCACCGAACGTTCGGGTATCGAATTGAAAGGGTTTTCATCTTCAGTTTTTTTAAAAGAGGGGGAGATTAAGCTGGATGCAATGGCCCTGAATCTAGGAGGCTCAAGTTTGTTAGCGGAGTATTTATCATTAAATTTTAATTCATGGGATGATTTTGATTCTTTTGAAGATCGAGTAAAGTTCAATATGAAGCTTGATAGCTCAATAGTATCCTTAGAAGATATCGCATTCTTTGTAAGTGATTTAAAGGGAATGAATGATGTTGTTGGGCTTCAAGGAAATTTCACAGACGCCATAAGTCAATTAAAAATAAAAGATTTTGTTCTTGGTTTTGGTCAAGAATCTTTTGTTCGGGGTGATTTTCAGTTGCCTGATTTTTCCGATTCGGTGACACAAGAATTCACCCAGTTTTTTTCTGATATCTACATAAACTTAGAAGACTTGAAAGCGATTAATATGCCTGATAGTATTGATCCGATATCACTTGACCCCTCGATTGAAATGAATAAATATTTGGCCGTTTCAAATTTAACGATTACTGGATCGGATCAAGATTTTGATTTCACTTTTGACGAGTTTAAATCTGATCTGGGAGTGCTTAATTTACCGGGATCGATGAATTTCTTAATGGATTCAAGCAGTATTAAAATTGCCCCTTCTAACGATTATACCACGAATCTTTTCATTAAAGATTTTCATCTCGGAAGATTTTTGAGTGAAGATTTGCTTGGCAATATATCTGGGAGCATACAACCAATTGTGGAGATATCAAATAAGGGAGATGTATCCTTCAAGCTTAATCGTTCAAATATTTCAAATGTAGATTTTAACGATTATAATATATCTCAAATAGACATTTTGGAAGGATCATTTAAAAACAACTTGCTGAAAGCCGGTATTAAGATTAATGATGAGAATTTAATTCTTGATATGTCTTGCGATATTATATTAGGGAGTAGACAACAAATCACTGGAGAACTTAATATCGAAATGGCAAATTTAGACGCTTTAAATTTCACCTCGGATTCCTCTGTTGTTTCGACTTCGATGAATATTGCAATTAATGAAACAAAAAAATCGCAATATGAAGGTGATTTGGTGGTGTCAAATATTGATTATTACCGGGGCATTGATACGCTTTTCATTCCGTTATCGACCATTTCAATTTTGAACAGTCCCGTCTTCGAACATTATACGCTAAAAAGTGACATTGTTGATCTTGAAATAAAGGGTGTTTTTGATTGGGAAAATTTACTTGATGATTTTACGGATGACTTGGCCAAGGTCTTTCCGTCGATTATGGTGGGAGGAAAACATACCAAAGAAAAGTCGAAAAACAGTTTATACAATGATATTACCTTCAACCTCCTAACCAAGGATATGGAAAATGTTTTTGGTTTTTTTGCTCCAGAACTGGAAATTCAAAATGAGACAGGTCTTTCGGGAAAATATAATTCTAAAGTTGAATACCTTGATATTGTTTTTAGATCTCCATACATGTCTTATGGTGATGTTATTATCAAAGATATTTATGGAACACAAAGCATTAGTAATGACAGCATATATTGTGATTATGTAGTTGAATACATGACCTACAATGATTCCCTTAAATTTAATCAAATTGAGTTCGTAACTGACGGTACAAATGGAGTATTGAATTCTAATCTTTCTTGGGCGCCAAGTACCGAAGAGGAATCAAGTATCAATTGGGATACGAGGATTTATGACAATGACCATCTGGAAGTGATTTTAAAACCGTCATTTTTCTCTTTAGATGGAAGGTCTTGGAGTATTGTTAATGAATCGGATATTTCTATTACTTCAGAGGACGTTCATATTAGTAAGTTTGAGTTAAGACGCGAGGATCAGCTTATTGAGCTAAATGGATGTCTTTCCGAAAACGATTTTGATGAACTTAGAGCTCAATTTGACAATATTGATTTATCTGAAATTGGACTTATTCTAGGTCTTGAGAATCAGCTTACAGGTAAGCTTTCTGGATGGGGTGCACTTTCAAATCCATATTCCAATTTACAGTATATGGGTGATCTTTCTTTAAATGGGTTTTATGTAGATGAGCATGAAATTGGTGATCTGTTGGTTCAAACCAATTGGGATGGCGAGTCTCGAGGTGTTATTTTGCAAGGTGAGTTGGACGTAAATAATATTCAAACGTTTAATTTTTCTGGTTCATATATGCTTGAAAGCGATTCTCTTGATCTTTACTTGGATTTTGATGATACTGACATCTCATTTGTAAATGCGTTCATTGACCCCACCGAGGTAAGTGAAATTGCTGGTACTTTGAACGGTCGGGTAAGATTAGACGGAAAGATTAATGAGCCAAAGTTGAAAGGAAATCTCTTTGTTAATAATGCGCAGGCAAAACTAGAATTATTGGGTGTAAAGTACTATTTAGATGGATCCATTGAAGTATTCGAGGATTTATTTGCCTTAAATTCCGTACCATTGAGGGATGAAGAGGGCAATACAGGCTCTGTTATCGGTTCTATTTTTCACGAAAATTTTAGCAACTGGAATTTTGATGTACAGGTCAATTTTGAAGATGACATTTCTTCTAGAAAACAAACATTTCCTTTTACTTTGGAACCATTAAATCAGTTTTTAATCCTGAATACAAGCTATCAGGATGGCGATGTTTATTATGGAAAGGCATACGGTCGTGGCACAGCCAATATCTCTGGATATGCCAATAACATGTCAATTACACTCGATGTGGAAACAAGAGAAGGGACGAAGATTAATTTCCCTATGTATGGCATTTCTGAAATTGAAGAAGATTTTGACTTTGTGAGTTTCTTGAGTGACAGTATTTCTCAATCGATTAATGATGACAAAACTGATTTGACAGGATTAGATCTAGATCTGAATTTCCGGGTTACACCCAGTGCCAATGTCAAAATCATCTTTGATCCGGATATAGGAGACCAAATTGTAGCAACTGGTTCTGGTGATTTGAACATGACACTTGATCAATATAACGAGATTAATTTGACAGGTAATTATGAGATATCTGGTGACAGCAAGTACAATTTTGCCATGGGTATTATTAAACAAGACTTTGACATAGAATCAGGCTCATCTCTAACATGGACAGGAGATCCGTATGATGCAAATATTGATTTGGTTACTTCGTTTAGAATGAAAAAGGTATCACTTGTTGATTTGAGTCCCGAACAGATAGATAATTCCTTGACCAGTCAAGAAATTATTTGTTATTTAAATTTGGATGAAACACTTCTTAAACCTGAAATATCGTTTGATATCAAATCGCCAAATGCTCCAGAAACAGGGAAAGGTCTTATAGAAAGAGTTGTTAATGATGAAGATGAGCTGAGTAGACAGTTTTTTTCACTTCTTTTATTGAGGAAATTCCAACCATTAAAAGGAACAATAACCGCAGGAGGATCAGCGGCAATTGATGTAGCAGAATCTCAAATAAATGCATTGTTGGGTCAGGTTTCTCAAAATTACGACCTCAACGTGAATAGTGCTTTGGATGAGGTATTTGGAGAAAATTCTTTGGAGTTCGGAGTTTCAAAATCATTTTTAGAGGACCGCCTAATTATTTCAGGAAGTTTTGGGATTGAAAACAAGGCAGATTTCGATGCTCAGCAGGAAGAGGATGGATTTAAAGCTGGATTTATCGGTGATGTATTCGTAGAATACTTAATTAATCAATCGGGTACTTTTAGGGCAACTGCATTTAATCAGTCAAATTCCAACACCTTAAATGAAAACGCAGGTGCATTTACTCAGGGAGCAGGTCTTTCTTATCATGAAGATTTCAATAATGCCAAAGATTTTAAGCTATTACAATACTTTTTTGATATTTTCAGACCAAAGAATAAAAAGAAGTATCCAATAAAGAGGAAAAAGAAACAAACGAGAATAGAATAATATTTAAATTATTGAAATGAAAAAAGTATTAATTGCAAATAGGGGAGAAATCGCAAGACGCGTTATAAGGACACTCAAAAAAATGAACATTGAGAGTGTAGCGATATATTCTGATGCTGATGCAGAAGCTCCACATGTTTATGAGGCTGATTATGCTTTTCATGTTGGGGAAAGTCCTTCTTCAGCAAGCTATTTGCGACAAGATAGAATTTTAGAGCTTTGTAAAAATGAAAAGATTGATGCAGTACATCCAGGATACGGTTTTTTGTCAGAAAATGCGGGATTTGCAAATAAACTGAAAGAAATAGGCGTTAAATTAATTGGTCCTTCTGCTTCATCAATGGACGTCATGGGAGACAAGCTAAAGGCAAAACAGGCTGTAAAAGCTTTTGATGTCCCTCTTGTTCCGGGTGTTGATGAGGCTATTTCTGATATTGAAGAGGCGAAAGCGATTGCCAAAGAGATTAAATACCCCATTTTAATCAAAGCCTCTGCAGGTGGTGGTGGAAAGGGAATGAGACTGGTCAATGCGGAAGAAGAGTTTGAAGAGCAGATGCAAATGGCTCAGAATGAAGCGCGCTCATCATTTGGAAATGATGCCGTGTTTATTGAGAAATTCGTTGAAAAACCTCGGCATATCGAGATTCAAGTATTTGCAGATCAATTTGGTGATGTTGTGCATTTGTTTGAACGAGAATGTTCGATTCAAAGAAGACACCAAAAGGTAATTGAAGAGGCTCCTAGCATTGTTCTTAGTCCTGAAATTAGGGCTAAAATGGGTGAGGCTGCAATTTCTGTTTGTAAGGCATGTAAGTATGAAGGGGCTGGCACCGTGGAGTTCCTAATGGATGCTGAACTGAATTTTTATTTTTTAGAAATGAATACAAGACTGCAAGTTGAACATCCCGTAACTGAAGAAATAACAGGATTAGATTTGGTGGAGTGGCAAATTAGAATTGCTCGAGGAGAAAAGCTTCCGAAATCTCAAGATGAGCTCAAAATAAATGGCCATGCCATTGAAGTTAGGGTTTATGCTGAGGATTCTCTCAATGGTTTTGTTCCAGATATTGGCAAGCTGAATAAATATATTAGGCCCGCAGGTACTGGGATTAGAGTAGATGATGCATTTGAGGAGGGAATGGATATTCCGATTTATTATGATCCAATGATTGCCAAACTTGTCGTATGGGCAGAGAGCAGAGATGCTTGCATTGAAAAGTGTATTACTGCGATTAAAAATTATCAAATTTCAGGTGTTAAAACGACCTTAGATTTTGGATTATTTGTTTTAAGTCACGATTCGTTTAGGAGGGGTGATTTTGACACGAATTTCATAAAAACACATGCTCCGGACCCTAAAGAAATTCCAAGTTCAATGAAAGAAGAATCTGATGCTTTATTGGGATCATTAAACCAAATTTGGACTGATCTTGTCAAAAGGAAAAACTCAGATTTTAAATCTCATAAAATCACAGAATCATGGAAGAATCAAACAAATTCATAAAATGTTTGATTTAAAGATCATATTTAGACAAAACAATTAATTTTGCGTACAAATCACAAAGAATGAATTTACACGAATACCAAGGAAAATCAATTTTAAAAAGTTTTGGAGTTGCCATTCAAGAAGGAATAGTAATAGACAAAGCTGAAGACGCTGTTTCTGCTGCAGAGAAATTAAATAAAGAAACAGGAACAACGTGGTTCGTTGTAAAAGCCCAAATTCATGCCGGAGGTAGAGGAAAGGGTACAGTTAGTGAAACTGGTTCGCATGGAGTGGTTATAGCCAAAGGAATTGATAAGGTAGAAGAAAAAGTGAGAGGAATCCTAGGTGGTCATTTGGAAACCTTGCAGACCAATGGTGTAGCTAAAAAAGTAAATAAAGTATTAATTGCTCAAGACGTTTATTATCCAGGTCCTTCAGAAATTCAAGAGTTCTACATGTCCGTGCTTCTAGACAGAGATCATGGAAAAAATGTAATTATCTATTCTACCGAAGGGGGGATGGATATTGAGCATGTTGCCGATAATACACCGGAAAAAATATTCAAAGAATTTATAGATCCGCATCTTGGAATTCAAGCTTTTCAAGCGAGAAAAATTGCATTTAATCTCGGATTGTCGGGTAATGCATTTAAGGAAATGGTAAGGTTTGTGAAATCTTTATACAAAGCTTATGTTGGTATTGATGCTTCAATGTTTGAGATCAATCCCTTATTTAAAACTGCAGACGACAAAATTATTGCCGTTGATTCAAAAGTTACGCTGGATGGAAATGGCTTATTTAGGCATCCTGAATATGAGGCGATGAGAGATAAATCTGAAGAGGATCCAACGGAAGTAGAAGCTGATGAGGTTGGGCTTAATTTTGTAAAGCTTGATGGTAATGTTGGCTGTATGGTGAATGGTGCTGGATTGGCTATGGCAACTATGGATATTATAAAACTTTCCGGAGGTAATCCTGCTAATTTTCTTGATGTTGGAGGAACGGCTAATGCAGAGCGAGTTGAAAAGGCTTTTCATATCATTTTAAAAGACCAAAATGTAAAAGCCATTCTAATCAATATATTTGGAGGAATTGTTCGATGTGACAGAGTAGCGCAAGGAGTTGTTGATGCCTACAAGAATATGGGCGAAATCCCAGTTCCTATTATCGTAAGACTTCAAGGTACAAATGCTGTTGAGGCCAAAAAATTGATTGACGAATCAGGACTAAATGTTCATTCTGCGGTCTTGCTTCAAGAAGCTGCCGATAAGGTAAAAGAAGTTTTATCCTAAGGATAAGTCATTCCCACATTTAAAATGTCCTTTTGGACAAGTCTTGTGACCGTGCAATCCGCATGGTTTGCAGGCCAAGTTATTAACCTCAATGATTTTGGCGTCATCTGACAATGGTCCGAATCCAAATTTTGGTGAAGTAGAGCAGTAGAAGACACTTACCGGTGCATTTACTGCAGATGCTAGATGTAAAGGTGCAGAATCATTTACATAATTTCTTTTGGCATTTTTCATCAAACCAGCTGACTCAATCAAAGAGAGCTTACCGCATAAATTTGAGATGTGGCTATTCTTTAATTCATTTTTTAATTTTTCACATTTTTCAAAATCGTCAGGACCACCAAGAAGAAAGATGTGGCAATCATCAGTGCATAATTTCTCAATGAGCTTCGTCCAAACAGATAAGGGAGCTGCTTTGGTTTCCCATACCGATGCTGGAGCCAGGCAATAATAGGTTTTTGATTGATAGGTCAATAGTTTTTTATAAATTTCTTCTGCTATATCAATATGTGGTCTTCTGACGGGTTCAGCTATAAGACCTTCAATTAATGAGAGGTTGCGGTCTACCTCATGAATCCCATTTTCTATATTATGATCGAATTTTTTATTGTAAAACCATGAAAATGGATTTTTCCTGAATCCCCTTTTTTCTTTTGCTTTACATAAAGTAGTTATTATACCTGAAGAAGCGAATCGATGAAGATTGATCACAGTATCATATTCATTCTTCCTGAATTTTCTAATAAGTGAAAATATGGATTTTATTTTTTTTGATTTATCTAAAGTATATACTTCGTTGATGTTTCTGTTGTTCTTTAAAACTGAGCTATTTTCTTTTTTTACAAGAACATCTATCTGATTTTTAGAATCATTTTTTTTAAGAGATTCAACAAGTGGAGTTGCCAAGATTACATCTCCAATAAAAGCCGTTTGAATGATCAAATATTTTTTAGCCATTTAGTCAATTAATGAGACAAAACCTTTTCTTATCATAATAATTCCATCTTCATCTTCAGCTTCAAAGATATAGACATATACATCATTCGTTGCTTTTTTTCCATTTGATTGAATAAGGCCATTCCAGCCCTCATCTTTATCGTAGGATTCAAATACCAATTGTCCCCAACGGTTGATGATTGAGAGGTGATAGGTAGCGAAATTTACGTTTGACACAACAGGTTTAAAAATGGGGTTGATTCCGTTAGGTGTAAATGCGTTAGGAATATAGATTTTAGGGCTATACAATAAGCAAAGCTCGTTGGATGAGCTGATTTCAGAAAAATTATAGGTATTGAAAACCTCAATAGCTTCAACGCGATAACAGATTTTTCCATCAGAACCCAATCCATTGACATCATCAATATAACTCAGTTCTGTTTCGTCTAAAATTACTATTGGACTTGAGTCGTATACGTCATTTATTGATCGGTAAATATGGTATTCGAGAATGCCACCATCAAATCCTTCATATGCGGACCAGTTTAAAGTATTGATCATATCGTAATCTTCAGCAGAGCCTTCCAGAAATATGGTTTTATTTGTATTGGCATAAGTGCCTTCTGTTCCGCAACTATCGATATATTTTGTTCTATATTCCCATGATTGATAATTTGGATTTGATTCCTCATCCAAAAAAAACACCTCGTTCCCATTGGCATCGCTTCGTCCTATTTCCTCATATGCGCCACTAAGGTTTCTTCGTTGAAAGATAATTTCAGTTATGCCTACGGATTCATCGATATAATCATAAAGCTCTACATTGTCATTATTGACTGTAGCAAGTTTGAAGTAATGAAAGGCTGGTTGTCCTGGAGTAGGCACAAAAAAGTATGACGGACTCGAAAAAGCTCCGTATCCATCTGTAAATACGGCGTTAATATAAATCGTGTAATTTTGATTTCCCAATACAGGGATTCTTACACTGGTGTCTTGACTAATTTCCTCTAGGCTCCAATTTCCATTAACCAAGCTCCATATCTCATAAAAATCAACAGTACGTCCAATATATGGGGTCCAGAAGATGTCTGCTTCTTGGTCACACATATAAACATCAGCAGATGAAACAATAGAGGTGTTGATGTTTGCTTTGGCTGAAGTTTGGAATGTTACAGGAACCGTGCTGGTATAGCACGAATCAAAAGCAGCAACGGAGTAGGAGTAGGGGCCACCACTCAAATTTACTGGATAAGAATAGTTAACATTTGAAATTCCCCAAACAGTATCCAATTCGAATAAAATCCCATTCGAATCAAAGGTATATATCACATAACCATAGGTATCGTTTTGGCTATTCTGATCCCATTGAATCAACATATTATTTGAAACGGTGTCGATACCAACAGATAAAATTGTCGGCATATCCGGTGTTAGCATATCTATAAAATCATCCCCAACCTTATTAGAAGTAAAAGCACAGTCAGTAGTTGGTAAAACAATTTGATATTTAAGAAAGGCCTCGCAAATGTCTATAGTATCCTTATAGCTATTCACGTTATACTCAACACTATCTATTAGAGTAAGCGTGCCTGGAGGGTATTCTCTATATATGTGCGTATATGAATTGAAATCCGGGATGTAATTGTTGCTGGGATTATTCCAGCTCAACAAGGCTGTTCCGTTATTAGGATTATTAATACTCAAAAAAATGTTTGATAATGTATCTGAATACCGTTTTGTATTCCCACAGATACCTGATTGAAC
>ERZ1048686.2804-NODE-2804-length-11745-cov-5.695637_pt1 | contig 11745 bp, 12 predicted proteins | sample MGYA00383099_ERZ1048686 | MGnify/ENA primary metagenome ERZ1048686 (study PRJEB29581, sample SAMEA5548369) | metagenome | biome: marine; feature: coastal; material: water | depth 25 m | study: Short-term variability in the microbial, nano- and picoplankton...
CAGCAAGGTATGCCAACCACTGGCAATCAACCCGCCATAGGGATAATCCTCTGCGACGGTTTCATCAATATGGAACGGTTGCGGATCCCATTGCCTTGCAAAATCAATGATTTCATCCTTCGGAACAAGATAACGGTCTGTTGTAAAACAATACCCAAACACGAAATCTTCAAAATACATATCACCCTCGCGCATTCAACTTTGATCTTGTGAACCAATACCTGTATTGGTAAGAATAACTCACCAATACACTCGGGTAAATACCAATGCCAATTATCACCAACATCGAAGACTTAAAGCGTATTTACCGCCGCCGCGTGCCGCAAATGTTCTATGATTACGCAGAGTCCGGCAGTTGGACCGAGCAGACATTTCGGGACAATGTGACAGATTTTGAACAACTTCGTCTGCGCCAAAGGGTGGCCGTTGACATGACCGGGCGCAGTACAATTTCAAAAATGATCGGCCAAAACGTCGCGATGCCTGTTGCGCTTGCGCCTGTAGGTCTGACTGGCATGCAGACCGCAGATGGAGAAATTAAAGCCGCAAAGGCCGCAGAGAAATTCGGTGTGCCCTTTACGCTTTCTACAATGTCTATCTGCTCGATAGAAGATGTTGCCGCCCATACCACCAAACCATTTTGGTTTCAGCTTTACGCGATGAAAGATGACGATTTCATCAACCGGCTCATTGAGCGTGCAAAGGCAGCAAAATGCTCTGCATTGATGATTACGCTAGATTTGCAGATTTTAGGCCAACGCCATAAGGATCTAAAAAATGGGCTTTCTGCTCCCCCAAATCTTACGGTCAAAACCATGGCCAACCTTGCGACCAAATGGAGGTGGGGCTTGGAAATGCTGGGCACCAAACGCCGGCAATTTGGTAATATAGTGGGCCATGCCAAAGGCGTAAAAGACACCAGCAGCCTGTCGTCTTGGACCGCCGAACAGTTTGATCCAGCGCTTGATTGGAATAAAATTGCCAAACTGAAAGAGGCTTGGGGTGGCAAAGTTATTTTAAAGGGTATTTTGGATGCTGAGGACGCTAAAATGGCCCTAAGCGTTGGTGCAGATGCAATTATAGTATCCAATCATGGTGGGCGGCAACTTGATGGAGCGCTTAGTTCAATTAGGGCTCTGCCCAGTATTCTTGAAGCAGTGGGCGATAAAATCGAGGTGCATTTTGATGGCGGCATCCGATCCGGGCAAGATGTGCTTAAAGCGCTGTCGCTGGGAGCAAAAGGCACATATATCGGCCGCGCGTTTATATACGGGCTAGGGGCTATGGGTGAAGCCGGTGTGACCCAGGCCCTAACCGTTATCCAAAAAGAATTAGAAACCACAATGGCTCTTTGTGGCCATACTCAAATTGATGATTTATCGCCCGAAAATTTATTGATCCCTAAGGGTTTTGAAGGCGATTGGGCGTGATCAACCCTTTTGGGATGATCCTGCCAACATCGGAATGAGCACCAATGTGATGCTTGCAAGCAACAGCGATAATGCAACAAACGAGACAGAAAGGCTGGCCAGTTCAGCCAAGCCCCCCATAATAGGCGGCCCGATAAAGAAGCCCGTATAACCAATCAATGCAACATTTGAAATTGCTTTGACCCGCTGATCAGCAGGACTAATGCGCCCGACCAACGCCAATCCCAAAGGCGCTATGACAGAGATCCCAAGACCGAGGGCGGCAAAGCCTATATAAGTCAGTGGCAGATTAATAGCAGTTGCGGCAAGCCCGGAGCCAAAGGCCGCAAAGAGTGCTGCAATCTGGATCACCCGCGCTTCAGAAAAAACCCGTGCCATGGCTTGTCCACCAAGTCGTCCGATGCCCATTGTCAGCCCCAAAATTGCAGGCCCCATCGCACCAAGCACTGCGCCCACACCAAGCGCGCGTTCTAAATGCAGGGCAGACCACCCCTCAGAGGCCTGCTCGCCCATAAATGCAATTGCGATCACAATGCCAATCAGCACCAAAAACTGATTGGATCCTGAGGTGGCTGCATCATTGGTTTCATCTGCCTGATCTGCCGGTTTTGGTAAAACCATTGATGGCAGAAGCAGCAAGCCGAAAACACCGATGATGGAAAAGCTGATCACTGCACCGCCCCCAAATTCGCGAATCAGGCCTGTACAAAATGCAGCTATTGCATAGCCGAATGAAAACATCGCGTGGTGAAAACTCATCAACGGATGACCCTCGCGGGCCTCGATCTGAGACAGATGCGCATTCATGACTACGTCCAAACTGGCAGTTGACGCGGCACATAGAAACATCGCAATTGTCAAACCTGTCCAACTGCTCATCAAACCGGGCAGTTGAAAAGCCAAAAGCGCCGCCGCACATAACGCTGCCACACCATAGCGGCCTAACCGACTATCCAGCCATGGCGCAAAACGCATGGCCGCGATTGCACCCATTGCAGCGACCAGCATCACCCCTGCCAATTCGCCATCACCGGCGCCTATTGCGGCCTGCAAATCCGGGACAAGTGCGGCGAAAGCGCCCCAACAACACCCCAAAACAACAAAAGCGCAAAGCGGTTCCCAAGACGCAATTATCAAGCGTTTGTTAATCATAAATCCGCCTGTGACATGCCTAGTCAGTTCGCGCAAGCCCCAGTTTCAATTTGGGCTTTCAAATCCTGTGCAACTGGTCTATACGCGCGGCTTCATGAAGGGCTACAGCCTTGGAGGAGCCCTCTTTAACAAATGGAGATTTAAATGGCTGGAAAGATACCAGATCTTGAAGCGATCGAACGGACGGGGACAGGCAAGGGCGCCGCTCGTCAAGCACGCCGCGATGGCATGGTGCCGGGTGTAGCTTATGGAGGCGGCATTGATCCGCTCCCGATTCAAATACCCCGCAATGAATTGCTAAAGCGCCTAAAAGCCGGGCGTTTTATGTCAACTTTGTTTAATCTTAAAGTCGAGGGCCATGAAGATGTCCGCGTGATCTGCCGCGATGTGCAGCGCCATGTGGTCAAAGATCTTCCGACACACCTCGACCTGATGCGCCTGCGTCGGTCATCTCAGATCAACCTGTTCATCCCTATTGATTTCGTCAACGAAGACATAGCGCCAGGCATCAAACAAGGTGGCGTTTTAACCATCGTGCGGCCCGAGATTGAACTGATTGTAACCGCTGGTGATATTCCGGAAAAAATCGAAATCGACCTTTCTGCGCTAAATATTGGCGACGTGATTACCATTTCTTCGGTCTCCCTTCCAGAAGGCGCAAAGCCAACCATCGACCGTGATTTTGTGATTGCCAATATTTCAGCACCAAGCGGTCTTGCTGCTGCTGCCGATGAAGAAGAGACAACATCAGAAGAAGAAGCCACTGAAGAGGTGCAAGAAGAAGAATAAACACTTCTCTTGATGTGGATTTGTCAAAGCGGGGCTTTTGCCCCGCTTTTTTCTTGGGTAAGATTGTGCCAAGTATTTGGAAATCAACCCATCGGAATAGTGGAACAGCCATGCGGATTTTTGTAGGACTTGGAAACCCTGGCGCAAACTATGCCCATAACCGGCATAATATAGGGTTTATGGCAGTAGACCGGATTGCAGAAGATAATGGGTTTTCACCTTGGAAAGGTAAGTTTCAGGGTCGCATGAGCGAAGGCCGTTTGGGGCCGGAAAAAATCATTTTGTTGAAACCTGATACCTTTATGAACCTTTCTGGCCAATCTGTTGGCGAAGCCATGCGGTTTTTCAAACTTGAGCCTACGAATATTACTGTTTTTCATGACGAACTGGATTTGGCGCCTGGAAAGTGTCGCGTAAAAAGTGGCGGCGGTCATGCAGGCCATAACGGTCTACGCTCTTTGCATCAACATATAGGTGCGGACTATCAACGCGTGCGGTTGGGCATTGGACATCCCGGACACAAAGATGCGGTTGCCGGCTATGTTCTGCATGATTTTGCCAAAGCGGATCAAACCTGGCTGGCCGATTTATTGGTTGGGATTGCCGATGGCGCCAACAAACTGGCACAGGGCGATGCCGCAGGATTTATGAATGTGGTTGCGCTTCACGTTCAGCAAGACCCTGTCCCAGCCCCCACCAAACCCGCAAAACCCCCCAAAGTGTCACAAAACAGTGAATCCCCAGAAGCCGCTAAAAAGAGTATTGTAACGCCAGATGCCAAAACTACTTTGCAAAGGTTAATCGATAGATTTAAATGACCCTTAGGGAAGATTTTCGCCTTCAGGCACGCCACTGCGCAGCACTTGGATCGCCGTTTATGGCCCAGTTAATGCTGCTTTTTGCTGATCGTTTGACGCCTGGTGATCCTGTTTCAGATGCTCTTTTCGATTGGCCCGGAGATCGCTCAGCCAGCGGCGCTTCGGTACCGCTTCGACTGGCCGGCGGGTTACATATGTTGGCTCTTTGCAACAAAGACGCCGGTTTGACGTCAGTCTATCCACCCAATACACCCAGCGATGACGCGCTTTGGACAGAGGTCAGAAGCGCATTGCGAGGGCATGTTAAGTTCCTGTTAGACTTTATAAAATTGCCACCGCAGACCAATGAAATTCAGCGCAGCAGTGTGATGATCGCCGCCAGCCATCTTTTAGCGGATCGCTTTGGGTTGCCGATGGTCGTGTCTGAATTGGGGGCCAGCGGCGGGCTCAATCTGTTGTTTGACCGCTACCAATTGATTGTAGGCAAAGCGCGGTTTGGCGCGGGCAATCCAATTACGACCCTTGCGCCAGATTGGAGCGGCCCTTTGCCGCCAAATACTCGCTTTGAAGTGATAAACAAAGCAGGCGTTGATCTTAGTCCACTGGATCCCACCAAAGATAAAGATCACCTTCGCCTGCTTGCCTATAGTTGGCCAGATCAACCTGATAGAATTGAGCGTTTAAACAGAGCAGCGCCGCATCAAACAACCCAAGTAGAACAAGATGACGCCGCAGACTGGCTGCCCCGGCGGCTCACCTATCACCCCAAAGGCCACCTTCATTTAGTTTATAATACAGTGGCTTGGCAGTATTTCCCACCCCAAGTTCAGCAATTCTGCACCAAAGCACTAGAGCATTCGGGCGCCAGAGCGACAACCAGTAGCCCGCTGGCCCACTTGGCGATGGAAGCCGACGAAAAGTCAGAAGGCGCAGCCATCACCTTGCAAATTTGGCCCAACGGAGAAAAATATAACCTTGGCCGGGTTGATTTTCATGGGCGCTGGATCAATTGGTCTAAAGACACCATACTGACCTAAGTCCCTCAGTTTGAAAGGCAAACCAAAGTTGAAAAAAGATCCTTCCGTGAATGTCCTTGGCGACGCGCTTGTGCCCTGCTCTTTTTCACCAATAAGCGGATTTTTCCGCGATGGGTTTTGCAATTCATGCGCAGAAGATCAAGGCAGTCACACTGTATGCGCTGTAATGACCGACGAATTTCTGGCCTATTCCAAATATGTGGGAAATGATCTCAGCACAGCGCGGCCCGAGTTTAATTTTACAGGCCTCAAGGCTGGTGACAGCTGGTGTCTATGTGCGGCACGTTTTTTACAAGCGCACGATGAAGGCTGCGCCCCAAAGGTCAACCTTAAAGCCACCCATTTACGCGCCACAGAAATTGTCCCGCTAAAAATTCTTGCGCAATATAAAGCCTGAAACCCGCCCCGCCGCTATGCCATTTTAGATAAAAAATAACCGTGGTCTTGGGCGCGAAATTTAGCTATTCTTTGCAAACATTCCACAGAGCAGCAGAGCGAAATGGACAATTTATTCTTTATCGCCTCCAAAGCATTTTGGTTTTTTGCACGACCAGAAAACCTACCACTTGTACTTTTTTCCTTGGATTTCTTGCGCTTATGCGTGGTCGCAAGCGTGGGGCGCTGCGGTTTATTGGGTCTGGCCTACTGCTTTATGGGGGCATTGCGCTTTTGCCTGTGGGGGATATATTTTTGCGCCCGCTGGAAACCCGCTTTGCGGCCAACCCCAAAATCACCGATCCTGCGGGGATCATTATCCTTGGCGGCGGCGAGGATGAAACCCAATCGGATTTTTCCCGCATGGCCAATGTCAACGCGGCCGGCGAGCGGTTTTTGCTTGGCATGGCTTTGGCCCGCCGCCACCCGCAATCAAAGGTGATATTTACCGGTGATACGCTCAGCCTGAAAGAGCATAGCCTTTCCAGCGCAGATGTGGCGCGGATGCTGTTCACCCAATCGGGTATTGCGCCTAACCGTATGATTTTTGAAAGTAAATCGCGCAATACGGCCGAGAATGCCGCGTTGACCGCCAAACTGGTTCAGGGCTATGAAACCGGGCCTTGGGTTCTTGTGACCTCGGCCTTTCACATGCCTCGCAGCGTGGCGGTATTTTGCCATGCGGGGTGGCGAAATATTGTGCCCTATCCCGTTGATTTTCGCTCTGGCCACTCGCTGGATCGGGTTAAATGGGACTTTGCCGGCCATATGGACGAGCTGAATATCGGGGTGCGCGAATGGATCGGGCTGGTTGCCTATCGGCTTTCCGGGCGTCTGGGACAGCTGCGTTCAACGGGGTGTTAAGCCTTCAAAAAACTGCAAAAAGCCGCATCTGTATCACGTCGGTATCGCGGCAGTATCGCGGTGGTTCAAATATTCGGCCAAAATTAGGCCGCTCCGCGCTGAAAAAAGCTGTGTTGCGCACGGCCGGCTTTTTTGGAAGCGTAAAGCGCCAGATCCGATTGCTCTAACATCACCTCGGGGCTGGCCTCGAATCTGCGATCAAAAACCGCAATGCCAATGCTGCCCGATATGCGGCAGATGTTGTTTTGAAACGGCACCGGTTGCTCGAGCCGTTCGATAATGCGCTGGGACAGCTTGGCCAGACGCGTTGCGTTGATCACATTGTAAAACACCAGCGCAAACTCATCGCCGCCAAGGCGCACCACCGTATCCTCGGCGCGGGTTTCTTCGACCAAAATCCGCGCCGCAACCTGTAAAACATGATCCCCGGCTGCATGCCCATAGGTGTCATTGACCGCCTTGAAGTAATCAAGGTCAAGCTGCATCACGGTAAAGGGCGCTTTTGCCTCACTTAGCCGCGCCAGAACCAAATTCAGCGCGCGGCGGTTTTTCAGCCCCGTCAGCGTATCGGTAAAGGCCTGTTCTTCGGCGGCAATTTTTGCGCCTTGCAAACGTTGGTTCAAAGTGCGCGATGCCTCCATCGCAGCGTTTTTTGCCTCCAGTAGATACAGCATTTCAATGGCCAAATCGGTGCCGGCAAAATCACTATGGGTTAGGCTATGGCGCTGAACCACATTTTGAATGGCAATGCCAAAAGAAAAATTCACCACTGCGCCCTGCCCGCTTGGCAAAAGCGCAAGAACCGCCTTAAGGTCTGTGTGCGGCGCAGCGCGCAACCGGAAGGTTAACTTTTGTCCGGCCAAGGCAAAAAGCACCTTCATTGAGGCCGCAGGATGAGGGCGGCGCAGCTCAAAAAGCTCTAAAAGCCGGACCGGTAGGGCCGGCGTATCCCCAAGCAGTTTGGCAAGGGTGGGGCCAAGGTGCAAAATATGTCCGGTCTGCGAAAGCTGTGCATGGCAGGGGCATAGAATATCAAAGACCGACATCATCGCCTCCTGCTGCACCCGCCGCTGCCAAGGTAAATTGCCGCCCAGCGCTGAAACTGGCATCAAGCATTTTAATTTCGATCCGGCACATCCCCCGAAGAGGGTCGATAGGTTCAATCCAAACCAGCGCACCATAGTCATCGGCAAGCGCGCGCAAAATACCGATCATCACCGCTTCAAATCCTGGCCAGCCCTGGGCCAAAACCAGATGATACAGCGCACCGCTATGGCGTTCGATGCGCAGCGCCGGCAGAGCAAGGCCAGAAAGCGCTATTTCAGATCGCTCGTTTAACTCATCCAGCGAGATTAGAAACTCTTCATAGCTTTGCCCGCCAAAGCGCAGCAGACGGCGCAGGGTTTGGCCGTTTTTGTGCGAAACAAGGTATGTGCCCAGATCTTCTAGAACATCCACCTGCGGTCTTTTCAGAGCCGCAGCCAGAGCAGCGCATAGATCAAACGTCAGGCGGTCGGGATATTTCAGCATCAGCTCGAAACAGGGCTCGAACTCGGTGTTTTGCTGCACCACATCTTGCCAAAGCTGATCGCCGTAGCTGTCTATGGTGAAATTTTCAATTGCCTTATTGACCAAACCAAGCATCTGCGCCCTCCGCCTTAGCATCAGCCTGCGCGATCTGTGGTTAGCAAATTATGAAGCTTACAATTGATCGAAAATTAATCACAATTGAGGTGTTAGAAATCTGTTGGCGCGCCGCCTTCGGCTTTGCGACGGTCCACAAAATCGGCCAGTTCGTCGCGAATAGCCTCATCCATCGGCGGGGCTTCGAAATCTGCAAGGATTTTTTGATAAATCTCATGCGCACGCTCTGGGGTCCATACACCACCCGCGGCTTCCCAAGCTTCGTAGTTACGCCAGTCTGAAACAAAGGGCTGGTAAAATGCTGTGCTATAGCGATCCTGCGTGTGCTGAATTCCAAAAAAGTGGCCGTCATTGCCCACTGACTTTATGGCATCAAGCGCAATGTCGTCTGCGGTGGTGGCAAAAGTCTGCGGCTCAAAATAGCGTTGGATTTGCTGCAATACTTCGCAATCCATAATGAATTTTTCCGGGCTTGCGATCAACCCGCCCTCCAGCCAGCCTGCCGAATGATAGACAACATTGGTGCCTGATTGCACCGCAGCCCAAAGACTGTTTGAGGTTTCCCACATGGATTGCCCGTCCGGTACATTGGCCGCGCAGACCCCGGATGATCGCATTGGCAAACCATAAAACCGCGCCAGCTGTCCGGTCATCTGGGTGGCGCGCATATATTCGGGCGTGCCAAAGGCGGGCGCGCCGGATTTCATATCAACGTTTGAGGTAAATGTGCCAATGGCGCAGGCCGCGCCGGGGCGGATATATTGTGCGAGCGCCACGGCGCAAAGCGCCTCGGCGATGGATTGCGCCACTGCGCCGGCCATCGTCACCGGCGCCATGGCACCGGCCAGCGTAAAGGGCGTGACCACCAAACCTTGGTTGCGCCGCGCAAGCCGCATCCAACCGTCCAGCATTGGAAAATCATGTTTAAGCGGCGATGTGGAATTTATATTGGTGTACATCTTTGGGCTGGCGTCGAATTCAGCATCGCTCCAACCGCCGGAAATGCGCACCATTTCAATGACATCCTCGACCCGCTCTTTGCCCAGTGAATAGGCATGGGGCACTTTATCGCTAAGAGTGAGCTTGTCATAAAGCACATCTAAATGCCGCGTGCTGGCATGCAGATCAACCGGTTCAACCGGGTAGCCGCCGACAAAATGGATGCAGTTGAAATACTGGCTGAGTTTGATCAGATTGGCACAGGTTTGCCGCGTTCCGGGAACTTTTGTGCCGGTTTTCACATCCCAATAGCTGGGCGGCGAAGACACCGCCCCAAACAGCATATAAGGCCCGCCAACGATCAATTCGCGGTCCGGATTGCGCGGCGTTAGTGTCCACTGGCTTGGGGCTTTGGCAACCATCTCCATGACAAAATCACGGCCCATACGCACGTTTTCCCCTGTCACGGTGCAGCCTGCCTGGCGCAAAATCTCGCAGGCTTCGGGGTTGAGAAATTCGATACCGATATCTTCAAGAATGCGCATCGCCCCGTCGTGGATTGCCGCAACGCCCGCTTCGTTCAGCGGCTCGGTTGGCCGATCGGGGTTGACCGGCAAACGCCATGGCATTTGCTCTATGGCTGCACTGCCCCGGCGCAGCGCGCCACCCGCGCGGCCCCCACTGCGGCGGCGTTTGGGCGTTGGTTCAGCCATCTTCGGCCTCCTTGTCGTTAAGCTGCTACTAGCAAACCACGCTGGGGCTGGAAATCCTGCCGGTTACCGACACAAACCGTCGCTTTCTTTCGGGTGACCGGGCAATTACCGCTAAGACAAATCCAAATAGGCAGGAATATGACTAATGTCGGGCAATATGAAATCAGCATAGGGCGCGAGCTCGCCGTGCGGGGCCAATCCGGTTAGCACCCCAATGGTGTGCATCCCGGCAGCGCGTCCGGCAATCAGGTCATGGGTGCTATCGCCCACCATCGCCACCTGATCCTGCGCCAGCCCCATCGCTTTGGCAAAGGCAAGAAGCGGCCCCGGCGCTGGCTTGGCGCCAAATCCGCTGTCAAAACCTGCGACAAAATCCAGCAGATCAAGCGCACCGACCGCGGCCAAATGCGCCCGCGCGCCGGCCTCGGTATCATTGGTCATCACCCCTACTTTTAAATCATTGTCTTTAAGCAGCTGAAAAAACGGGATCAGCGGGGTGGCTTCGCTTACCGTTGCTGTCAGGCTAGATCGCATCAGGAAATCTTCAATCTGATCCACGTTTTGATCCGGCAGCACAGCGGCAACGCACTCGGCCACTTGACGGTTGGTACCGGCAATCACGATGCTATCGGGGTCAAATTCTTGGTGGGTTAGATCAAAGCCAACAGCATCCGCTATGGCATTCCGGCGCCCCGAATTCCCGTCTGAAAAATGTTCAATCATCCGCGCGGACCAGGTATTCCAGGTTTTTTGAAAATCAAACAAAGTGCCGTCTTTGTCGAACAATACCCCTTTGAATTTCATACTCTATCCTTGATCAGCTCCGCAGGCTAGTTTTCGCAGGTACTGCACAAAATGCAAGTGTGATATCAGGTCCAGTTGAACACCCCGCCCCCGGGCAATGCTTGCCGCGCGGTCTGCATCGCTTCAGGCTCAAGCGCGCAGGCCTGACAGCAGGCCAAAACCCAGGCATCATCGAGCATTACAAAGTCGAGAACCGCAATCAAAAAATCAGAATCTTGCGCCCGCTTTTTGATATCGTCGGCACTGCTGCCGCTTGAACCCATAAAAATTGGCAATATTTCTGCATCGCCGACCATCCAGCCAAGCACCTTTAAGGCATATGTTTCAGCGGCTTCTGGGCTCACATCAAATTCCTTTGCGAGGGGAAAGGTTTTATTAACTCAAATCAATAAAATTAAAGCTAACTTTGAACAAGTGCGCGAAAGTGTCAAAATATGTCCGGAAAGGTATTGCTGATCGATCCCATTGCGACCAACAGGATTTCGCTCGGTTCGATTTTACGCGCTGCGCATTATCAAATATCTGCTGTCTCAGGCCTGAGCGAGGTCGCGCCACTGCTCAATGAAACCGTCTTTGATGCCGTGGTGATCGCCTTGAATTTGCCGCTTGATCTGGTTAAACTAAAAGCCATTCCAGCCCTCAGCAATGTGCCGGCCATTGCCTGCCAACAAGCTTCCGATGATCCAACGCGGCTTGCCCTTTTGCATGCAGGGGCCAGTGAAATTCTGACAGCGCCTGTGTCACGCAAAATTCTTTTGACACGGCTGCGCAGCCTGCTGCGTGCCCGCAATGCCTCGGCCGAGTTGCAACTGCGCGAAGATACAAACCGCGCTTTGGGCTTTCATGAGGCTGCGCCTGCGTTTCAATCCAAAAGCACAGGCATCGTTGTGTGCAATGATCCACAATCCTGCCCCAGCTTTTTGGCAAAACTGCAATCTATCCAAAGCCTTTCATTTTCATTGCGATCAGATAAGCAATTGTTTGATCCCCCCCCAACACAGCAAGGAAATTCTTGTTTCATCCTGTGTTTGACCGAAAAGACAGCCCGGCAGGCGCTGAATAATCTAGTTGAAATGCGCGCGCATTCTGCCACCCGGCACGCAGCAGTGATTGTGGCGGC
>ERZ1048686.2805-NODE-2805-length-11742-cov-4.371781_pt1 | contig 11742 bp, 12 predicted proteins | sample MGYA00383099_ERZ1048686 | MGnify/ENA primary metagenome ERZ1048686 (study PRJEB29581, sample SAMEA5548369) | metagenome | biome: marine; feature: coastal; material: water | depth 25 m | study: Short-term variability in the microbial, nano- and picoplankton...
TCAACTAATGGCCTCCTAAATTTTCGGATCGTTCGATCCGCACCCCATTTTTTTCGAACGGTTTGCAGATTTCCGCAAGATCCCCATCGGGACCGGCATGCCTTCCGGGAAGGAGAAAAAATTGTGAAACCACAATTTCCCTGGCTCCATCGGCGACCCAACGGGCGAGTAAATTCTCGAGTAAGGGATCATTAAAATCGTACTGCGGATCGGGCCTTCTTTCCATGGCACAGGTGGAAAAACCAGAGACCACCGAGCTGATCATTTTTTCCATTTCGCTCCCCACATTCTCTCGAACCTGGTTCACTTCAGGTAAGGGGGTGCCGTGATCAACCAAAGCGACATAGGGAAGAGTAAAGCCAGCCCGTATGACTGCTCGGTGGCAAAGTTCAGAAATTGCTCGAACCAAGCGATCGTCCCCCGGCTGATACAATGGTTTGAGAATGCGAAACTTTCGCGTCTCCGCTTGTTTATCTTTCCAAAGCTGGAGGTTTTCGGGCAACCAATCGGTAATGGCGAGACTGGGGCCGAGAAAAAAGGGCAAAGCCCGGATTTCATCAATTGTATCTGCCTGTGGAGAAGATAAAAATTCCTGCATCGATACACCCGGCTCACCATCCAAGCGGTTGGGATCAATTTTGTGGGAATGCATAAGTCCAAAGGGACGCACCCGATGCCCAGAAGATTGTGACAATTCTTGAGCGATTTTACGCATTTGTAAAACAGACCCAGGACGCAACGAACCATTATCAATTAAAAAATATTCCATAATACCACCCTTTTCCCATTGACGAACAACCGAGCGCGTGCAAGGAAATATATATAAGTGGTTAAGATGATGGGTCTTAGTCCAAACATTCAAAGCGGGAATTAAAAAACATGAAATCAAATGTGTGGTTATTGTGCGTGGCATTATTGTCAGCTGGATTTATTGGTTGTTCTAAGAAGCAAGCCCTGTCCCCAGAGGACACTGCCTTGCTCAAAGGAGGAAGCCGTGGAACTTTTATAAATGCTGACGGGAGCGGCGGAGAAGATGAGGAACTACTCTCACCGGTCGGAGCTACTATTACTGGCTTAACCGGCGATGGCCTGGCACCTCAGGACCCGTTCTGGGGAGATAACCTTGCCAATGGAGAGCGTCCATTTGAACCGATCTTTTTTGGTTTTGATCAATACAATGTTGGAGCGGAAGAACGGGCAAAACTACAAGATGTGGCTGCTTACCTCGGCACCAATACAGATGCCCGTATCCTCATTGAAGGATACTGCGACTGGAAAGGTACCCCCGCCTACAATAAATCTTTGGGAGACCGTCGGGCATCAAGCGTCAAACAATACCTCGTCGATCTCGGAGCAGACAGCAACCGGGTTGATATTCTCTCCATGGGAGACGAGCTTGCCACTCCCGATGCAGACTCCACCACATCTGCCTTGGAACGCAAGGCCCACTTTGTGGTGCTAAGCGGTTCCTGATTAATGCTCCGGTTCCCGGGCCTCCTCGGACTGGCATTGCTCCTTGCTTGGACAGCAGGTTGCTCACGTACTGCGGTTCCCAAAAGTGAATTATCGAGATCAGCCCCGGTGGGTGATCTCAGTGGAATGATTTTGGATCGAGGAATTGAACAAAACTTAGTTTCCCCGTTAGGTGAACCAGTAGCTGGATTGCTTGGAACTCCTGACCTGCTCCAGCCTCGTAGTCCGGAGTATGAGTTATTTTCCGACCCGGGAAATTCCATCCGTCCATTCGAGGCTGTCTATTTTGATTTCGATCAATTCAACCTATCTCCACAAGAACGTGGAAAGGTAATCGAACTCGCTGGATTTCTAGCAGAAAACAGGGATGCACGACTTCTTATCGAAGGGTTTTGCGACTGGAAAGGAACGCCTGCTTACAACAAATCCTTAGGCGAACGCCGGGCAAATACTGTCATGCAATACCTTGTTGAATTAGGTGCCGACCCACGCCGTATTGATACCCTTTCCATCGGGGATGAAGCTGCGATTCCACAAGCTTTGGAAAACCAAACTCGATTAGACAGGCGGGCGGAATTTGTAATCTACAAGGGAAAATAACCCACCACCCCTGGAATAACGGATAGGCTTTAAGGCTTTGTGAAACTTAGGTCTTTGCCAAGCCCAGAAAAAATTCCTCAAAAGCAGAGATCGCCTTGTTCATAATTTCGAGGTTAAAACTTTCATCGGGGGCGTGCAAATTATCCTCATTGGTAAATAAACCAAGCATCAGGGAATCAAGACCAACAACCTCTTTTAAATCTCGAATAATGGGAATACTCCCACCCTCCCGCAAGTAAAGGGGACGAGTTCCGAAAGCTTTATCAATACAGGCCTCTGCGAGAGGAAATGCTTTTTTGAGAAGAGGTTTGGCGTGCTCATCAGCACCAGGTTTGCCTGGGGGCATAATAGCATAGGGATCTCCCCCACCTTTCGCCTCGACTTCTACACGAACCGCAGGAGGAAAGGCAGCCCGTAAGGCAGCCTCGACTTTCCCGGCAATATCCTCGGCTGATTGATCCGGTACCAGTCGGCAGGTAATCTTAGCAAATGCTTCCGCGGGAATCACTGTTTTTGAGCCCTCTCCCTGGTAACCTCCACCCAGACCATTAAACTCAAGAGTTGGGCAAAATCGAATTGCCTCCAAAGGCGAATAGCCCGGTGGCGGGTAAAAGTCGGGAGCTCCCAAAAACTCAGCATACGCTGCCTCGGTGATGGGCAACTTACTCAGTTCTTCACGCTCCCAATCCTTGGCAGCCTGAACCGCATCGTAAAAGCCTGGCACCGTAACCCTACCCTCATCGTCGTGCAGGGACGTACAGGCACGGACCAATGCCTGCAAGGGGTTGAGTAAGGCTCCACCATGCACACCTGAATGTAAGTCCTGCTTTGGCCCATAAACCCTAACCTCTAAAGCAACCAAGCCACGCAAACCAGTAGTCACAGCCAATTGCTGGGGCCCCGGACTACCCGTATCCGAAACCAACAGAAAATCTCCCTGCAACCTGTCTTTTCCATCCTCAAGGAATTTTCGAAAACTCGGGCTGCCAATTTCTTCCTCTCCTTCGATCAGATAAGTAATACGAAGGGGAAGATCTGGGTTCTTTTTAAGAGCCCTGGCAAGAGCAGCCATGTGGACGATTTGTGGCCCTTTGTTGTCGGCCGCTCCCCGACCGTATAAACGCCCGTCTCTTTCCTCGGCCTCGAAAGGTTTGGAACTCCATAAATCAAGGGGGTCGGGAGGTTGAACATCGTAATGTCCGTAAATAACAATACCAGGCCAGGAAGGATCTCCCCGTGTTCCCACAATTACAGGATGAATGGGGGTATCGACCAGTTCCACAGAAAAACCCAGTTCACGAAGCATGGAACAGGCACAATCGCGGGCTCCAGAAACCCCATCAGCAAAGGAGGAGTCCGCAGAGACGCTGGGATGGGCGACATAACGCCGGAGCGCCTCCACTGGATTATCGAGTAACAGGCTCATGTGTTAGGCCGCTCTCCCCGTGCTTGTTTGGCCTGCCGGTAAAGGCCGAGTGCATGGTCCATTTTCTCCTCTAAAAATTGAATACGGTTGCCCGGGTTTGGATGGGTGGAAAGAAATTGGGGCATCCGTTTTCCCTTGTTCTTTGCTTCCATTTTTCGCCAAAAACTAACCGCACCACGGGGGTCATATCCAGCCATAGCAGAATAATACAGGCCTCGATGATCAGCCTCCGTCTCGTTTTCCCGGCTAAAGGGCAAAGCTACCCCAACAGTGGACCCGACTCCGTAAGCTGCCCGACCTAGCATCCGATCGGTCGAGCTTTGGTTGCGCAGGGCAACATCAAGAATGACACCACCCACGCCAAGTCCGATCGCCTGACTCATTCGTTTATTGCTGTGTCGCAATGCAACATGAGCAATCTCATGGCCCATGACCGCAGCAATCTCATCCTCATTGCCCGCAGCCAGATCAATCAAACCGCTATTTACCCCTACTTTTCCTCCCGGCATAGCAAAGGCATTGGCATCGCCCTTTTGAAAAACCACAAACTCCCAATCTGTACCGGGCAAATCGACCTGAGCAACGCCAGCAATTCGCTCACCAATTTCCTGAATCATTTGTTGGTGGGATTTGTTGGAGGAGACCTTTTCTTTCTCCTTCATTTTTACAAACTCTTTTTTGGAACGATTAGCCAGGTATTCATCGGAAAGCATGGCCTGTCCACAACCGATAAGTAAAAAGGTGTAGGAAAATAGACCGAGTGCGGACCATCGAAAAGCTTTGGTAAAAAACCTCATTCTGATTAGAAATCTAACGCAGTGAGCGATAGAGACAAGAACCGATCAATGCTTAAAATGACGATTTCGGGTAAAGACCATGGCAAGATTGCGCTCATTTGCAGCGGCAATTACTTCCTCATCGCGAACACTTCCACCAGGTTGAATGGCGGCGGTCGCACCCGCTTCTGCAGCGGCAATCAATCCATCAGCAAAGGGAAAAAATGCATCTGATGCCACAGAGGAACCGGAAAGGGAAAGTCCAGCCTCGCCTGCCTTCCAGACTGCGATGCGGGAACTATCCACCCGGGACATCTGACCGGCACCCACTCCAAGGGTACGCTCGTCGCCGGCATAAACAATCGCATTGCTTTTCACATGCCTGACCACACGCCAGCCAAAAAGCATCGAGCGCCATTCCTCCTCGCTGGGTTGGCGCTTAGTTACCACTTCGAACGCCTTGGGGTTGATTTTTTTCTGATCCCTATCCTGGGCGAGATACCCTCCGGGTACGGAGCGTATTTCCTGTAAAGTCTCGGCTCCAAAGCCCGCTTTGGATACGAGGAGTCGTAAATTTTTCTTTTTGGCAAAAACCTCGCGGGCTTCATCGGTAAACCCAGGGGCGATAATAACTTCACAAAAGATCTCCGCTATCTTTTGAGCCAAACCCAGGTCTAGAGTATTATTGACCACAATAATTCCTCCAAACGGGGCTTGTCGGTCGGTGGCATAGGCCCGTTCCCAGGCGGTTCCCAAATCATCTGCAGTGGCAACTCCACACGGATTGGTGTGTTTGAGTATGGCCACGGTTGGGCGTTCGAATTCTCCAATTAAATAAGCGGCTGCAGAGACATCCAATATATTATTATAGGATAGTTCCTTTCCTTGTAACTGGTCGAAATGATCGAGAAATTGACCATAGAGGGCGGCTTGCTGGTGGGGATTTTCACCGTAACGCAAATTCATGCCTTTGGGAGATTGGATTTCGAGGCTTTTAGGAAATCCGGAAATGGCATCCAGATCAGGAACCTCATCATCCTGCTTGTTTAAATATTCACTGATTGCCCGGTCGTAGGTAAAAGTGCGGGCAAAGACCTTCTGAGCAAGTTGGCGACGCAAATCCCCCGCTTCTGCTGGTGGACTTCCCAGGGAGTTTAAAACTTGCTGATAATCTGCCGGGTCGCAGACAACGGTTACATCCCGATGGTTCTTGGCCGCACTGCGCAACATCGAAGGCCCACCAATATCGATCTGCTCGATCGCCTCGGCAAAGCTGACCCCCGCCCGGGCAACTGTCTCTTCAAACGGATAAAGGTTGACCACAACCAGATCGATCATGCCAATCCCATGCTCCTGGGCAGCAGCCTGGTGGTTGGGGTCATCGCGTAAACAAAGCAAGCCCCCATGAACTTTTGGATGTAGAGTCTTTACCCGACCGTCCATCATTTCTGGAAAGCCGGTATGGTCGCTAACATCGGTGACTGGCACCCCTTCCTCCCTTAACAAACGGGCTGTTCCCCCAGTGGACAGCAGGGTGAAATCATGGTGATCGACCAGGCTCCGGGCAAAGGAAACAATCCCGGATTTATCGCTTACCGAAAGCAGTGCAAATTTGGACATCAAAAACTTACTGCAAGCCAATGGGTTTCGGGCAAGGATTTTCCACCAATTGTGGACAACTCGTTGACCTCAGTGAAAAAGAATTGGTCAATCCTGTGCGCCCTGCTATGATTATATTATTTAATTACTGGTGCAAGAAGACAGCAAAGAACTGAACGGTCTGCAAGCCAAGCTCGACAAACTCGTCCATCACAAGGAAAAGTCTGCCGTTCAGGGAACTCACCTGCATGCCTTCATATATTTCGTGACCATTCGCAACCTGACTGAGTCCACCATTACCCTGCTGGGCAGAAAGTGGATTCTCGTCAATGAGGATGGTACCACCACCGTGGTCGAGGGGGATAAGATCGTGGGAGAATGCCCCGTACTCGAACCCGGCGGGTCCTTGTCCTACAACAGCTACCATGGAACCCATCTATCCGCAGAGGCACGTGGGTCTTTTCACGGGGTCGACGAACAGGGAAATAAAATACATGTCCGCATGGATTCATTTCGTTTGGAAGTTCCTATTGATTCATCTATCCCTCCCTCTAATTCGTGAAATTTACCGACCTTAATCCCCACGGTGGAATCGGGGCAAATTGTACCTACTGTCAGATCGGGCCCTTTCGTTTTGCCCTCGACTCTGGTTTGCACCCCAAACATGTGGGTAACGATTCTGTTCCCCGACACGACCAGATTCATTCAGACGGTCTCGACTTTATCCTTCTTACCCATTGTCACCTGGACCATCTCGGCAGCCTGCCCCTGCTATCCCGTAAAAATCCTCGGGCACCCGTTTTCCTGAGCTACCCAAGTTCCATCCTGGCCCGACGTATGTTGTCGAACTCTCTTTCGGTGATGAAACGACAGCGAAGCGAACTCAACCTACCAGAACTCCCTCTCTACGGACGTGCCGACCTTGGTGCCCTCTACGACCGTATGGAAATTATCCCCATTGAGGAACCTGTGGTGTTCGAGAAAAATGGGCAGACCATTGAAATCACCGCCTACCATGCCGGGCATGTTGCCGGGGCCGTATCTTTCGAGCTTACCCACCAAGGAAAGAGCGTCTTTTTTACCGGGGATTTATTATTCAATGATCTGCGCACCCTCGACGGAGCTCAGTTACCCCGCCGCCCCGTCGACCTACTGGTCATGGAAACCACGCGGGGTGGTGCCGAACGTCCCGCCGGCCAACAAAGAGAAGGAGAAATTGCTCGTCTGCTCGAAGATATTTGCAAAGCCCTTTCCCGTTGAGGATCGTTACTCATTCCCGTTTTTGCCCTTGGAAGAATGCAGGAAATGCTGGTCGTCCTTGACGAAGCGAGAAAAAACAAGGTCCTTCCCCCCACCCCGGTGTTTTGTTCCGGACTGGGAATGGACCTGGTCAATCACATCCATCAAATCTCCCAGAATTTCAACCGGGTACATTTTAAACGCAAAGTTTTGCGCAGCCTTGGGGCCCAACCTCTGCCCCGCCGTTTACAACCGGGAGAACCTTTGCCCATGAGAGGAATTTACCTGGTAAGCAGTGGAATGCTGGTCGAACATACGCCCTCCTACATGCTTGCCTCCTCCATGCTCGGTGACGATCGAAATGGGCTCTTTTTTGTGGGTTATTGCGACCCATCCACCCCGGGTGGACAATTGCTCGAAACCAAGCACGGAGAAGATTTTTTGTTTGATGCCATCGACATTCGCCAGAAAGTCCGGGCATCTGTACACCGCTATGATTTAAGTGGTCATGCCGACCGTGACGAACTTCTTGCCTATGCCGAGGCGGTTAGCCCGCGAAAAATCATTCTCCACCATGGAGACCCCGATGCCCGAGCCTGGTTTTTGCAAAAATTTAAAGAGCGCAACCTTCCTGCACTCGACCCCGAACCTTTAATTGAATATGATGTCTGATATGAACCAACCTACCGACCTAGCCTCCCAACTTGATCAAATTTTTGAACGCCCGTCCGGACGGGCTCTCGATGAAATGCGTGCCGTCGATTTTCAGACAGGTATCGCGCCACACGCCAATGGCTCCGTGCTTTGTTCCTTCGGCAACACCCGTGTCATTTGCTCAGCTATGATCGAAGACCGGGTACCAGGCTGGATGCGTCAGCAAAAAATACAGGGAGGCTGGCTTACTGCAGAATACAGCATGCTTCCCTACGCCACCCTTTCCCGCAAGGACCGCCCAATCAGCCGGGGCCGGCAGGATGGCAGAAATATTGAAATCCAACGATTGATCGGCCGTTCACTCCGAGCTGTTCTTGATCTTAAAAAACTTACCGATAAAACCCTGTGGATCGATTGCGATGTTATCCAGGCAGACGGGGGCACTCGTACTGCCTCCATTACCGGAGCTTGGCTAGCCACCCGCATTGCAGTAAACGGGCTACTTGAAACAGGCAAATTGAAAGAGGATCCCATTCGCGACTACCTCGCTGCCATTAGTGTTGGTGTTTATAAAGACAAATGTGTCCTCGATTTGGACTACCCCGAGGACAGGGATGCCAGCGTAGATGCAAATGTTGTGATGACAGGAGCTGGAGAATTTGTTGAGGTCCAATCCTCTGGCGAGGAAGCCACCTACTCGCGTGCACAATTGGACGAACTCCTCGGCTTGGCAGAAAAAGGAATTGGCGAATTAATCGAGGCTCAAAAAGCCAAACTCAACTAAAGAGAGTCCGCCATTTGCTAAAGTTTTTTGTGTCGCCCCTGGAAGCATAATTCCGGGCCAGAAAAGAGTGCCCACATGGGCTTATCAATCTTTTGTGGCTGCTTAAAGTAGTTTATCTGATTCAACAGCAGTGAGGCTGGACCGGCCAAATAGCTGGATAATCCAACCATCAAGTTCCTCCTCAGCCAGCCAGCGATACGCCTTACGCAATGCGTATAAAAGACCCAATGGCAAAAGGATAGCCAAAAGAATGATTTTTTCGATCATTAGTACAAAGAGAGCGGTCAAACTTTCCATAATTTCAGAAAAATGATCACGAAAATAAACCAGGGCATCCTTGAGAGCCCTTGTTCTTTTCTCCATCCACTTCGCATAGTGGGAAACCTTGTTTCCAATATCCCTCAAAAAATCAGGCAAAACAGACAGGTGGGGAGCCGCGCTGGCTGTCTTTTCCTCAAGAACCGGGCTTTCAGTCTCAAACTCCGCCCATGCCAACTCCCTCATCTCAGCCAACTGCTCCGTCTGCTCTTGTATACGTGGGTCAAAATACTGATGATTAAGTTGGCTACCCAGGAAACACAGTAACGGAGTCGATGCCCTTAGGAGTAAGAGTAGCAAAGCCAGGCGACCGCTCAAACGGGCAAACCTCTCCCCTTTTCCAACCAGTAAACATCCAAGAAAAACACACAGGGCTAAGTAGAAGGGAAATACTCCATACCTATTGATTATTCCAAGCACGATTCTCTGGACACCCAACAGGGCCATCGAATGGACACAGGCCTCCGACAAACGTTCGACCGCATCGTTTATGGGATCGAGAATCTGCCCGGCTTCATACTCAATCCCCACACCCCAAGGGCTAATACTGATGCTCGATTCCTGCAGTGAGGATACACCACCGTTAATCACCCGGCAGGTGGCGTAGGTCGATGCAGACAGTACGATGCTTTCATTTAAATACCTCTTGGCATATGTCTGGTTGGCCGGAGCAATCCACAAATAATCAAGCAGGGCAATCACGGCGAGCAACCCGATCACCCACCCCATTCTTGCTCTCAACATACCCATGAGAGGCTATTGAAGGGTGGAAAATTTAAATTGGCAACCCCGGTCCTTCTCCGGACCGTTTTTTCTGTTATTCTTTTAACCAACCCAAAGAATTTAAAAACCTATCCATCTCTAACAGAGTCTTAGAATATCCACCTCCTGGCTTTCCCTGGTTAAAAAAGCCATGGGCTTGGCCAGGATAGATCACCAATTCCGACCGATTGCCTAACTCCTGCATCCGGTCGCGGAATTTTTCGGCCGTTGATACGGGGATTAACTTATCCTTATCCCCCAAAAAAACAAGGGTCGGGGGCATACCCGTTCTCAAGTTGTGCATCGGGGAAATTTCCTTAAACCGAAGCCCTACCTTTCCATAGCCAAATCCCTCCGGCCCATTGTCATAAACCGGGTTAAACAGAACCAATGCAGCTGGCATGGAGGATACAGAAAGATCATCCTGAGGATCATTAAACCCGGCAACAGTCGCAACCGCTGCAGCCACATGCCCACCAGCGGACCCACCACCTGCGCCAATGCGTTGCCGATCAACTCCAAGCTTCTCTGCATTTGCCCGTACCCAACGCAAAGCAGACTTCCCATCTTCCACACAGTCAAACGGAGTGGCCTTATGGCGACTCTTCACACGATATTCCGCCGAGATTGCCACCATTCCGCGCTTGGCGAGGTGCTGGCATTGCGGATAGAACTGGCCGGGGTTTCCTCCGACCCATCCTCCGCCAAAAAAGAAGATCAGGGCGGGCCGTCGATCGGTCTTGAGATCATGTCCTGGTGGATAAAAAATATGCAGGTATAAATCATGCCCGCCCACCTGTTTGAAAAGCTCTCGGACTGGTTCATCTCCCCAAGACGCACAGAAAGGTCCAAAAGAAAGGCAAAAAAGAAGAGCTTTTATCATTTTCTTAATAGTTTAACGGTTGGCAATTTACTGTGGAATATATTGGGGATTCCGCTTCGTGGGAACAGGCGAATTCGTATGTTTTCGCCAGGCATACATATCCTCTTTTAATTTTTGTAATTTCTTTGGTTTTGCCTCGGAAATATTATTTTTTTCACCTGGATCTTTTTCCAAATCATAAAGAAGCAGAGCACCATCCTCGAAATACTCGTGCAATTTCCATTTTCCACTCCTCAGGACAGTTCCCGGACGGGTGCGGAATTTGACATCCCGAGATTGATCCTCCTCTCCAGCATAGTTTTGTAAATAGATAGGAAAATGCCAGTAAAGGGTACGGTCGCTGGGGAATTTTCCTTTTTGGACAAGCAAGGGGATGATACTGACTCCGTCCAACACCTTGTCCGGACTGGCCGTCTGCCCGATCGCATCCAAAAAAGTCGGGTAAAAATCCAGGCCGGTTACTGGCACCGAGCAGGTGGTTCCCGGCTGAACTACGCCGGGCCAACGTACAGTCAAGGGCACACGTATGCCTCCTTCAAAGTACGAACCCTTGCCAGCACGCCAGGGATCCTGCTTGGAAAGTTTTCGTATCCCTCCATTATCAGAGGAAAACAGAACGAGGGTATTATCGGTAAGGCCTAGCTCGTCAAGAGCAGCCATTAAGCGGCCCACATTCTCGTCGAGACATTCGACCATAGCGGCATAATCCGGGTGCACCTTTTTGTTATTTGCATACTTTTTCTTAAGATCCTTTCGTCCCTGCAAGGGGGTATGAATGCTGTAAAAGGGAAAATACATAAAGAAAGGATCTTGCTTAAATTTTTTGAGAATCTTGATGGCCTCGGAAGTCAGGCGGTCAGTAAGATACTCGCCCTTTGGACCATCGCTCAAATTCGGGTTTTTGTAAGGGCTAAAATAACTAGGCGGGGAACCCCGGTGGTTTCCAGCCACATTTATATCAATTCCTTGAGTGGTAGGGTCATTGCCCAGGTGCCATTTTCCTATGTGGGCAGTACGATAGCCCGCTTTTTTAAACTCTTCCGCCAGAGTAATTACCTCATCATCTAAATACATCTTATTAAGAGTGGGTATAAGCATACGTTCTTTGCTATCTCCACGAGATGAAGTTCCCACTGTATATACACCCGTGCGCGAGGCCCATTGCCCACTAAAACAAGCCGCCCGACTGGGCGCACAATTGGCAGCCGGTGCATAAGCATCAGAAAAA
>ERZ1048686.2806-NODE-2806-length-11736-cov-3.718260_pt1 | contig 11736 bp, 8 predicted proteins | sample MGYA00383099_ERZ1048686 | MGnify/ENA primary metagenome ERZ1048686 (study PRJEB29581, sample SAMEA5548369) | metagenome | biome: marine; feature: coastal; material: water | depth 25 m | study: Short-term variability in the microbial, nano- and picoplankton...
CTTGGGGACTGGATGTCTCCACGCACCAGTTTGCGAACTTCGCGGGGACCCAGTGAAGGTTTGAAATTACCTGCCGAATGAAAGAAACTGGTTGCCGCATAAACCTGCGATGAAGGAGGAAGCTCATTCAACTTTTGGTTCCAATGTTCCAGAGTGGCGTGACGTGAAAGTGTGAGTTGCTGGACTCTTGTGCGCTGATCCTCTGGCGTTGAAAATGCCTTGTCGAGTTCAGCCGCAGGGAATGGTTGAATGTCCTGCCTTGCTGCATCGGTCAATGAAACTCGGCAGCGACCGATCCAGAGGGCCTCCTTGTGATGGTGCTGCAGTTCAATTTTGATCTGGCCTCCTTCCTGAATAAGCGTCTCCGGGCTTATTTCGAAAAAGCAGCGATGAGCCGTACCGGTTTGAGGGAGGATGCCCCAGGTGGTCTCGTTGTCGTTATCGATCAAATATCGAACCGAAGTGGTATGCTCACTGAAATCGTTTTGAGGCTGCTGTAACTGGACTTGAACCCATGGGGCCGTGGGGGCGGGGCGAGTGAACATCTTGAATTCACTCAACCTGAAATTGCCGTTGGATGCCCAGCCGGGTCCTTGATGGGGGAGACGGTCGTCCGGGAGCACTTCCAGTTGAATGGCAGTAGGTTTTGTGTAAGGGGAGGTGAATGTCCAGGCAAGCAGGCCTTGATCACTCGTGGGTTTTGGGAAAAAGAGTGAGTGGTCCTTGGGTTGGAAGGAGGCTTTTGAGGCGGTTTCTTCTGTGAAGTCTGGAACGCTGAAGGTCCACCGATCCAACACGCTCTGACGTGACTCAACCCAACGATCGACACGGGTCTCCGCATGCTGATTCAATAATTCACTTTCAGGGTATCTGTCCGCAAGCAAGTCGGTCTTTTGAGACAATAAGGTCTGTCGTTTTTGGTGGATGTCATTGTCGCGGTCAAACGGTCGATTGTTGCGATCCACTCCTGCAAATACCGCTTGTAAAGAGTAGTAGTCTTCAATGGATATCGGATCAAACTTGTGATCATGGCATCTGGCACAATGGACCGTGAGTCCGAGAAATGTGGACATCGTGGTCGTGATCATGTCGTCACGGTCGAGGTATTGAGCGACTTTTTTATCAAGTGTTCCATCTTGAATGCCCATTTGTGAGCTTTCATCCCAGGGCCCCGCTGCGAGAAAACCAGTACCAATCAATGACTCTGCGTTTCCCGGGTGCATCGCATCCCCTGCAATCTGTTCCTGAGCGAATTGGGCATAGGGTTTATCGTTGTTGAAGGAGTGGATCAAATAGTCACGATAAGGCCAGGCATGCTCTCTCGGTGCATCCTCGTCATGCCCGTGCGTCTCAGCAAAATGGATGACGTCCATCCAGTGTCGTGCCCAGCGTTCCCCGTAATGAGGGCTTCCAAGTAACCTGTCCACCAACTGTGCCCAACCTTTCTCCATGCCCGTTTCGTTCAAGCACTCCAGATCTTCATACAGGGGAGGTAATCCCCAGACATCATTGAACACCCTTCTCAGGAGTTGGCGCTGGCTTGCTTGGGGTGAGGGCTTCAATCCTTTCTGCACTCGGATATGATCGATGAACCAATCGATGGGGTTATTTGATTCGCTGGTGATTGATGGTTGCGGAAGAGCAGGGCGGACCAGTGGTTTCAAGGACCATAAATTTTCAGACGCACTTATCTTGGACAATGCAATGGCGAGAACAACGCTACCCGCGAACCACAGCTTGGAGCGATTCAAAATAAGGGTGCAGGTTTTCATGAGGTAGCTGCTTGCATTTTATGTCGGATACGTTTTTTCGCAAGTATTCTTAGTGCTGGAATCAGGATTTAATCACTCAATTTACTGCATGCGCTTCAAGCGTTTTTTCTGATCAAGACAGCATTTTTTCGAGTACATAGCCGTGGACATCGGTCAGTCTTCGTTCCAGCCCGTTGTGTCGGTAGGTGAGGGTTTCGTGATCAAGGCCAAGCAGGTGGAGGATCGTGGCATTGAGGTCGTGGATGGAACTGATGTTTTCGACGGCCTCATAACCAAGTGCGTCGGTGGCCCCGTAACTGACACCGGGTTGAACGCCTGCTCCAGTCATCCAGGCGGTGAATCCGTTGGGATTGTGATCCCTTCCTTGTGCTCCTTTCTGGAACATCGGCATTCGACCGAACTCAGTGCACCACACTACCAGCGTATCCTGCAGAAGTCCGCGCTGCTTGAGATCTTCCAGCAAGGCGGCGGCTGGTTGGTCGAAGATGTCTGCATGGACGTCGTATTGTGCTTTGAGCTGATTGTGCCCGTCCCAATTCAAAGCTCCTCCCGATGCGTAGGCGCCATTGAACAATTGAACAAAGCGAACTCCTTTCTCAATCAGCCGTCTGGCCAGGATGCAGTTTTTGGCAAAGTCTGCCTTGACCTGGTTACCCGTGTCATCCGCGCCATAGGATTTGAGTAAATGAGCTGGTTCGGAAGAAAGGTCCATGATTTCCGGTACACTCAACTGCATGCGAGCCGCTAATTCATAGCTGGCAATGCGTGCGGACAGTTGGCTGTCACCAGGATTTGTTGCGAGGTGTTCTTCCTGGAGCTGTCTTAAGAAGCGACGTGCGGCCTCGTCGCTTTCCGGGGCTCTATTGCCTGGCGTGTTCAGGTTCTGAATCGGATTGCGTGCGTTGAACGAGGTGCCCTGGAATTCTGCGGGCAGGAATCCGGGCCCCCAATTGTTGATGCTGGCCTGAGGGATTCCCCGTGGATCCGGGATGGCGACAAATGCGGGCAGGTTTTCATTTTCTGTTCCAAGCGCGTAAGTCACCCAGGCGCCGATGCTGGGGAACCCGTCCAGAGCAAAACCCGTTGACAGGAAATTCTCAGCAGGACCATGTGTGTTGCTTTTGCTGGTCAGGCTATGGACGAACGCAAGCTCGTCGGTCCACTCGGCAAGATGGGGGAACATGTCAGAGACCATCTTTCCCGTCTGGCCTCGAGGTCTGAACTTGTATTGGGGACGTGCCAGATTGCCCGAAGGCCCCTGGAAAGTTACCGAAGGACCACCCGGCATCGGGGTTCCATCCAGTCGGATCAGATCGGGTTTGTAATCCCATGTTTCCAACTGACTGCATGCACCTGCACAGAACAATACGAGGACATTCCTGGCCTTGGCTGGGAAATGGGGGTTGCGTGCCTTGTGCGGGCGAGCGGGATCAATGGGAACCCGATGATCCGCCAGCAGTCCGTCATTGGAAAGAAGCTGAGTGAGCGCCACCGCACCCAGCCCGGTCGCTGTGGACCCCAGGAAATGCCGCCTATTCATCAGTGGGTTGCTGTTATGAAAGGAATACTTCATGGCAGATAAACAAATTCGCTGCTGTTGATGAGCACTCGACAAAGAGTTGCCAAACTTTCCTGATCCATCAGTTCGCGGGCTCCTTTGAGTTCGCTCTGGCTCGGCTGGCGGCCCAGTGTGAGTTGGAATGACATCACGATTTGATCTGCGGTCGAAGCATCTGGCGGGCAATGAGACACGACTCGTTTTTCCAGATGCTTCGATTGCTCCTGAACAAACGGGCTGTTGAACAAGTTCAGCGCCTGCATGGCAGTGGTGGATTGGTTCCTGCGGGACATGGGCTGGCCTGCATCCGGGCAGTCAAAGGCCCCGAACACGGGTACGCGTTCCATGCGAACCTTGTGCGCATAAATCATTCGTTTCATTCCTTGAGCCCCGAATTGACTGACAGGCGGGTAACCATCGAGCCCCCCTCGTTTCTTGAAAAAATCAAAGCCCGGCCCCGCCATCTCGAGGTTGAGCTTCCCGCTGACTTGCAGGAGGGAGTCACGAATAGCTTCGCCTTCCAGCCTTCTGCCCGGAAATCGCCAAAGCAGACGCATGTCTGCGTCTTTTGCCAAACCTGCCTGATGGATGCGGCTTGACTGCCGGTAGGTTCGGGAATGAAGGATGAGTCGATGCATGTGTTTGATGGACCAACCGCTCTCCATGAACTCCGTGGCCAGCCAATCCAGGAGTGCCGGATGGGAGGGGGGAGACCCGTTCAACCCAAAATCGTTCGGGGTGTCTACCAGACCTCGCCCGAAATGAAATTGCCAGATGCGGTTGACCATCACCCTTGCAGTAAGCGGGTTGGCAGGGCTGGAGATCCATCTGGCCAATGCGACTCGACGTTCCGTTCCACTGTGTTGCGGGTTCAATTCAAGGTCGCCCAGAGGAGGTGAAAGACCAGGGGTGACTTGCTGTCCGGGTTGTTCTGGATCACCTCGATGAAGGACATGGGTTGTGTCAGGTTTGCGGAAAATGCCTCCGTAAATCATCGGAGACTGTTTCAGTGCATTTCGTTTGGAAATCAATTGTTTCTGTTCGTCGAGAAGCGCCTTGCGGGCCTGCAGTCTGTTGCGAGTGGCGGTGGCAATGTTGACACCCTCTGAATGGCCAAGCGGAATGCGATCCCATGAACCGGCGATGGTTTGCCATTGGCCTGATTCGTTGACGACTTCAATGCGATACTCGATCGGAAGCCTGTCCTTGAATTGACCAGTACGATCTCGCGACCAGTTGATGCGGTCAATTTTCTCGATGCGAGGTAACTCAAATTGAACCCAACCACCGCCTTTTTCATTCGAAATCCAGCTATGATTGTTCCCGTAAAGTCCTTCGTTGATGTGCTTGAGCTGGTGGATGCCCGATTCTGAATAATTACCGGAAGAAGATGTCTTAACCCCCAGCGATGAATGTGCCGCATTGATGGTGGGGGCACCCGCTCGAAAAATTTCCAATTCATCCAAGCATGGCTCGTGGCGGTTGTTGTCCTCTGTCCCCAAAACCGTAAAACGAATGAAACGTGCATCGATCGATTCAAAGCGCTCCACATTTCCAAGATGATCGATGGGGGCTCGTCGAGGTGAATGATCAGACGCATCTTTACTGGCGAGCGGTTCCAAAAGAATCAGTTGATGTTCGATCGCTTTCAAGCGTTGTTCCAACTTGGCCAGGTCCTTCGATTTCTGGCGTTCGGCATTTTCGTTTTTGACAGGGCGGTCCCCGTATTCAACACCGGCGAAGAAAGCCTGAAATGCGTAATAATCCTTTGCGGAAACGGGATCGAACTTGTGATCGTGACAGCGTGCGCACCCGATGCTGACTCCAAGGAAGGTTTCTCCTGTGCTGACAATGATTTCATCCAGTGCATCCTGGCGGGCAAGGCGCTTGGAAGCTTCATCCTTTCCTATTTGACCGGGCAACAGGGCCGGTGCGGCGACAAGAAAGCCGGTGGCGGCATCCTGCCCCGTGGAATCACCTGCCAATTGTTCGAATACAAATTGATCGTAGGGTTTATCTGCGTTGAAGGCATGAATGACATAGTCTCGGTACGGCCAGGCGTTCTTTCGCTCCGTGTTGACCTCGTATCCATGCGTATCGGCATACCGAACAAGATCCAGCCAATGCTGCGCCCATCGTTCTCCGTACCTCGGGCTTGCCAGAATCGATTCGACTGCTTTCCGGTAGGTAATCTCTCGGTCAGGTGCTTTCGAAAAGGCCTGAGTTTCTTCGAAAGAAGGGGGCAAGCCTGTCATGTCGAAGTAAAGCCTTCGCAATAAGATCCGAGAAGATGCCTCCTCCTGTATCGCGAGATCCGACCCGGCAAGTCTGGCTTGCACGAAGGAATCGATCGCTGGCGAATCATTTGAAGGCGGTTTGGGCTTTTGTATGGGTTGGAAGGCCCAGTGTGGATCCGGCTCGCCGCCATGAAGGCTCATGGACACGCCACACCCAGCCAGGCAGACCAGGAGTAAAACCAATGGTTCAATGGAGCGAGTCATGATCGGTAAACTTAAACAGATTCCAGCATGAAAATCAATTGTTTGAGATAAAATGTGTGGTCGATATGCATGTCAACATACTCATGATCATGCTCATCCGATCTGCCCTCGAGTATTGCCTTTGAGTATGTCGGTAATAATCTGGGAAATATCACTTGCAAATGAGTTGCACCGGATTGATTTTGAATACCTACCATACAATCGTCCATGTACAACAGCATACATAGAAAAATAGGTTGGTTTGTGGCCATGGCATGGACCTGTTGCTCCTTGGTGGGTTGCAAGGCGATTCCATTGAGTGATCAGGGCCTGGTGTCGAAGCCCAATATGACTTTCTCAGATTCGCCGGTCTTTGCTTATCAATCGAATGTGCTGACTCAGATAGAGCCTGGGACTGCGGGGTCGGGTGGAGCCCAGGCCGCAGGTTGTACGGCCTGCCGGTAATCAAACCGCATGCGAATGAATTGTTTGAACGCGAACTTGAGGCGCTGGGCAAAACCCCTGTTGTGTCTCTTGCTCGCAATGAACTTGAACGCATCCGCTCTCTCTGGTTTTCAACGGGAATATCGAACGGCTGAATCCGAGGAAACGTTTTCTTCCGAATCATTTCAAGGACGCATCCTTGTGCTGGATTTTTTTGCACACTGGTGTGCGCCATGCCTTCGAGCGTCTCCATTGATTGAAAAAGAGATCGCAGAATACTACCTCGAACAAAATGGGAACATGCATGGCATTCCGGTGGATGTGGTGGCTGTCAATGTCGAGGCCTCCAGTCCAAAGCGCACTGATCTTTTTATCAGGCGAACAGGCCTGAAAAATGTCATCGATGATTTTGAGGGTACCCTTCTCTCTGAATTCAAGGCCGAAAGCATTCCATTGCTCGTGGTGCTGGATGGCACACATTCCGATGCCGGCCTGAAAGTTGTTTACCAGAAAGCTGGCTTCGAGGGTGTTCCTCAACTGCGCGCGGTCATTGACTCAATCACGGGCCCCAGTGAGACTGTCAGAGATATTCCGGTTCGATCTGCAGGTCAATCTGAGTCAGGGATCAAAACGAGTGCTATTTCTGTGGAAAGGAAATCAGAAATCAGTGGAGAGGTATTGATCAGTGATGACTATCAATTGACTCAATGGGACTTAAGCTACGGTCACACATACGGCAAGACGAAATGGGATTTCGGATTGGGCCTGCAGACATTCGCTCTTGAAATGCGTTCGCCTGATCCGTTTTTCACGCCCGTGCAAACCAATGCCGAACGCGTGCTGACACAATTTCGCTTCTCACGGGAACTGAATGAAGTGATCACTTTGAAGGGGCAGTTTGGTTATTATGAAGGTTTTCAAAGCCATCGCGCCTTCTGGCTGCATGAATATTATCAACAGATCGGAGACTTGCCCTTTTTTGAAGATTATCCAAAGATCGATCCTCGTGGAATTCAATTGGCCGCTCAGGTGCGTTGGGAATATCTGCCTGCGTCTGGATATCTGGAGGCAGGATATGGGTTCTTTCGAGATCGCATCGCACCCAGTGCCGAATTCGGACGCACTACAATTCTGGGACTGGATCGGATTGATTCTCACATGCTTCGTTTGGCGTCCGAAAATGTCATTAATTCTCGCATGCGGTCCTTGGTTGAACTTCGCCTGACCGATACCAGTGAACGCCAATCACGCTGGAGCGTTCAAGAGTCCCTGAACATCGCCGTCAGAGAGCAAACAGTGCTCCGGGCTCAAGCGGGTTGGACGAAGGAAAATCCCTCCTTTGACGCGTGGTTTGCCGCGCTTACCTTGGAGCAAGACCTTGGGGCATCTTGGATCATCAGTTTGTTTGCCCGCTATTACCACGATACTGGAGAAATACAAAATTCACTGACCTCGTCCAATGCGCCTCCTGGTCTGGACACCTATCACGCAGGGTTCGGGGTTCGCTGGTTGGGTGAGCGGTCAAGTCTGCGATTGAGTGCAGGTCCCTATTGGACACGATATCAGGATGCGGAGGTCGAAGCCCCTTTCTTTGAAGACTTGTACCAAAGCCGAAATTGGGGCTTGTTTCAGGCAGCGTTTGATATGACATTTTAAACGACACCAAGCAAAAACAGTTGATTCCTCATTATTGATCATGAAAAAGAGCATTACCTTTAGCATGTCGTTGTTTTCGGCCTTCCTTTTGTGGAGCATGGTCGAAGCCCATACTCAATCAACCCTCAAAAAAGTGGGTGATATTGCCGAGGATTTTGAATTAACGGATGTGATTTCCGGAGATTCCATTCGACTTCATGATTATCGTGGCTCGATCGTACTGCTTGATTTCTTTTTTTATTGGTGAGGCATTTGCCGAAATAACTCAGCGGTCGCTGAGCGAGAGATTCAGGAGTATTACGATGAACGCGGTGGCAATCCACATGGCATTCCTGTTCATATCATAGGTCTTGAAAAGGATGATCGCGGTGTGTCCAGTGGGGGTTCGCTCTTCTTTGCTGAAACGACCGGGCTCGAGGTGGTGCTTGATGATTCAAATCATGCAGCCTTGCACCAGTTTTTTCCATCCAGCCGGGGTGAAAGTGCGAATGATTCCGATTTCGTTTTGCTCAATGGAGTTGAAGGATCCACCTCCCATGATGCATGGGAAGTGCTCTACGCACAATCACACCGTGTCAATCTCAAGTCCCTTCGAGAAAAGATCGATTCCATTGAACCTGCTTTAGCACTCGCGCTGCAGCCGACGCTTGCCAACCCCAGATTGATCGAGGGTCAGTTTGCTTTTGAAATTGATGGGGTAGCCGGTCAGAAGGTCATCGTGCAAACTTCAAGTAGTGGTTTGCAATGGAATGCCCTCAGAGAAGTGACCATGGGTGAGATGCCCGTTACTTTCATGGAACCCATTCAAAATGATTTCAAACAACTTTTATTCAGGGTGGTTCTTCCGTGAATCAGCCTGAAACGACAGGCAAGGCAATGATTCCTCCTCACTCTCTTTGACAGGCTTGTCACGGAGGGGGATGACTCCCTCTTCCTTCCTTGCTGGCATTCCAAGCGTGCAAGATGTCTGACTCTCATCCGGTGGAAGCGAAAGTGTCCGCACCAAACATGGCCATTGGTGTACGGGTTGCTGCAGGAAAGCCCAAAGGATCAACATCAGGCTGAATCCCTTGTTTTACCCGCGCTTCATGGTGAACGGCGACGATGATTCCGATGGTAACAGGATGATGCATGCAGTAGGATCTCACTATTCCCTGATATAAAAAAAGACATGAAACAAATTTTAAATTTTATTGACCGAGTCTGCCGATTAGACCCTGCGGTTCTGGCAGCAGCTCTCCTCTGCTTGCCTGTGACCGGTGTCGCCGATGTGCGTGTCGGCGTGTTCAAGGCCGATGTCTCGCCGCCGATTGGAAGCCCACTTGCCTACAATCGATGCCAGGCCATTGGCATGCCGCTGTCAGCGCGTGGTATTGTCCTGACAGGAGCAGGGGACCCGATCGTTTTGTGCGCTGTGGACTGGATCGGAATCAGTAATGAAGGTCATGACTTCTGGCGTCAATCGCTCGCCGATGCGATTGGAACGTCGAAATCGCGAGTGACCGTGCACACCCTGCACCAGCACGACGCCCCTCGATGTGATTTCAGTGTGGAGCGCCTGATGGAACCTTTGGGATTGGACGGCCTGATGTTCGATCCAGAATTCGCGCGTCGCGCCGTCGCACGCGTCTCTCAAGCGGCGGCGCAGGCCAAGCGAGACGCCATGGCGGTTTCCCATTTTGGTCTGGGGCAGGCAATGGTCGACCGGATCGCGTCCAATCGCCGTATCCTGGGGCCGAATGGCAAGGTCCGCGCGACGCGTTTTACCGCTTGCAGGGACCCTGCTTTACGCGCCGAACCTGTAGGCCAAATCGATCCCTTTCTGAAATCCATCAGCTTCTGGAATGGGGACTCCTTGCTGGCGGTGTTGACCTATTACGCGACGCATCCGCAAAGTTATTATCTGACAGGTAAAGCGCATCCGGATTTTCCAGGCATGGCGCGCCAGTTGCGGGAGGCGACATTGAATGGCATCCCCCATATCCATTTCAATGGTGCTGGCGGCGACATTGGCGCCGGCAAGTATAACGACGGTGCACCGGAGAACCGTCAGGCTCTGGCCACGCGATTGGCCGAGGCGATGTCGTCCGCGTTGAAGGCGACGGTCAAATACCCCATGTCAACCGATGTGTTGGGATGGGAGACTTTACCGGTCGTACTTCCCGTCGCCCCACACTTGGATGAATCACGATTGTTGGCTCGTCTGGGCGATCCAGCGGAAGACCCGATGGACTTGACTTATGTCGCCAAGGATTTGACGTGGCTGCGTCGCTGCCAAAACGGCGAAGCCATTGATCTGCATTGCCTGCGCCTGGGCGAAGCGCGCGTCCTGTTCATGCCCGGAGAGCTGACCATTCCCTATCAACTTGCGGCGCAATCCATGCGCCCTGAAACATTTGTTGCCATGGCTGCCTACGGCGACTATTCGCCAGGTTATATCTGTGCAAAATCCCAGTATGGTCAGGGCGGTTACGAAGACAGTCCCCGTGCCTCCAAGGTGGCTCCCGAAGTCGAGGATGTGCTTCTTCCTGCCATGCGTAAACTACTGGCCCGTTGAAGTGTTGGGCATGCTTTTCAACGGATGGAATGGGGTTTTGGAATGGTAGTCGGCGCGAACCGACGCGCACCAAACATGGCAGTTGCAGCGATTCGAGAGGGCGGCCATCTCCTTCAATGAACTATTCCTTTGCGGTGAGCTTCAACCTGAAGAACCTTGCCGCACTGGATGCTGATTCTATCCAGGAATAGTGATGACGGCTTTCGCTTACTGTGGGTAATGGGGCAGTGATTGTTGCCCATGACTGAAGGTCCGTTGAATGTTCGACGCTCCATTCAATACCCGGCAATTCGGCAACTTTTGAAAAGGTGATCTGCCACTTTGCTTCGCCTTCTGCTGTGTCCCTGGCGATCTTCAAACCGTGAGGAGAGTGTATCGCGCTTGAGGGATCTGATCCGTGGAAGTATTCCAGCAGGTTGTTCATTCCATCGAGATCCGGGTCAGCGGTCCATCCGGTGATCAGGGGCCTGTCCAACGCATCTGCCGTGAAATAGTTTTCCAGCCATTTGAGATAGGGTTGGAGAGCCCCCGCAGGCACCCTGATTACTGACTCTGACGCTGCATTCCATGCGCTGGCCAGGCCTGGTTTATCGGGGTTTGAAAGCGTGAGGAATGAACCTTGACCGTCTGGGGCTGTGGGCCAGGGTGGTTGATCTGAGTAGGTCACATCCAGAACGATTTGACCTGCGCTGTTGATTGCTGCAATGCGTTCACCGCCATTGTTCAGATTTGTGTTCCTGCGAAAAGTCCCGGCAATGTTCCAGGTCGTGCCAAAACGAGATTCAAAGGCTTCTTGATTGGATGCAATGATCAAGGATTTCCCGGGGCTTAATTCATGGATGGACGCAGATGCATCGAATTGAAAATCGATGCCTGCAGTAAATCGCAGCCCTCTCAGGTCAACGGATTGAGAAGAAGGGTTATGAAGTTCGAGAAATTCAAAGTCTCTTCGATTCTGGAAACCGGCTTCCATTTCTGAGGTGACAGGTGCCGTGGGGTGATAGTGGATAGCGGACAGTGATATGTTTTCTGCCGTCACGGGCATGGCATCAACAATGAAATCCGCGGACAGCAGTGCGGACCACCTGCCGGCTCGATTCACCCTGGCCTTGAGGGTCGAGGATTGCGTCAATGTAAGGGGGGATGCGTAAGTCATCACCTGATCATTCGTCGGTGCCTGTGGGTCTTCCTCGATGACACTGGCCTTGAGTATGGGCCAAATCAGGAAATCACTGCTGGTTGCCGATACATTCAATCCGTGGATTGCCA
>ERZ1048686.2809-NODE-2809-length-11731-cov-5.910329_pt1 | contig 11731 bp, 13 predicted proteins | sample MGYA00383099_ERZ1048686 | MGnify/ENA primary metagenome ERZ1048686 (study PRJEB29581, sample SAMEA5548369) | metagenome | biome: marine; feature: coastal; material: water | depth 25 m | study: Short-term variability in the microbial, nano- and picoplankton...
TCGGTCTGTGTCGTTGCGTGATGTGCGTGATTTGCCGGTGCAGCGTGCGGGGTTTGCTTCGGATGTGCATACTGTGATTGACAGGGTGCGCGATACGGGGGAGTACCGGGTTCGTTTCTACGTGGATGACATATATCAGGGTGAGGAAAACGATTACTACGCTGATGACCGTGAAGACGCCGAAGATATGGCTAAAAGAATAGAGGAGGAGGCAGCCGTTAGGAGGCGGGAAGTTGCGGATGAGGAAGAGGCTTTAGGGGAGATTGCTGAGGCTGAAGAAGGGGGCGAATTTGTCGAAATGCCTCTGGTGGAGGATGAGCGGGAGCGGGCGGTTTCTTCTGTGGAGGCACGTGGTTTAACAGCGGATGAAGCCTTTCAGCAGGGACTAACAGTGATGCACAGCAGTAGCGGAAATCCGGTTTGGGTTTATGGTGGGCATGGCAATCCTCCGCAGAGGCAGGTTGGTCCTAATACGTGGATTGGGGAGGGGTACGGGGAGTTGGCTGGTGCTGTGGGGAAGACTGATCCTTCGGTCAACCCTGACAACCCGGATGAGGTTCTTGACTTTCTTGGCAAAGGGGTGCCTGTTGGTCAGGAGGAAGGGAAGACTGCTTGGGAGATCCAGCCGGATGGAACTGTGGTAGAGGTTCCGGTGCCTGACCCTGCGGCGTGGGTGCCGAATCCGGATGCGGTGCCGGATGCGGTGCCGGATGCACCGCCAGATCCGGGTTCAAGGCCACTTCTGAGTCAGGGTTTGACCGCCGATCAGGCCTTTCAGCAGCATAAGGCTGCTAGTGGTTACAGCATGATGGGTAAACGGCCTGATTCTAAGCAGGGTTATTTCCCGGGTTTTGGTGGCGCCAATGAATCTATTGAACAGGACATTGCGGAATCTAAGGAGAATGTGCGGCCTAGGACCCCGGAGGAGCAGGCTGCTTGGGAACGGGAACAGAAAGTTAGGAATAGTCCTAGGTTGCCTGTTCGTCCTCCGCCTCCGCTTCCTCCGCCTGTCAGCCAGATGGCTGGTCCGGACTATGCGGAAGGCGAGTATGCTACTTCCGATTGGTGGGATTCTGTTCCCGGTTTGGACGATTTGCCTGATTCCGGGTTCGACGAGGAGGGTGTGGCCGACTTTGATCCTTGGGATCCGGAGTTGCGGTCAATGGATTCGCAGATGTTGGCCGACATGGTGGCGGCACGGGCCGCACAGCCCGATGAGGGCTATTTTGGTGGCATGGGTGAGGCTGTACAGGGGTTGACTGCTAGGGTGGCTGAAATGTCTGGTACGGAGCGTGCCGCGTTGATTAGCGCGTTGGTGGCTGCCGGGTTGTTGACTGTCGGTTCAGGAGGAGTGTTGGCTCCGGCTGGTGCCGCCTTGTTGGGTGGTGCTGGTATGGCAGCAATGAATCCGTAATGCCGGGGCTTGTGTTAAAGGATGGGCTTTGGGTGCCGTATGAGGAGGGTGAGTTGCGGACAGCGTTTGCGGTGGAAGCCTACGAGGTGTATGATCCGTTTCAGGATGAGGAACCTTTGGAATGCGGTTTGGAAGACCCCGAGGTTTGTGAGTCGTGTCAATGAGGTGGGGGATGTCGATAGCGGTGACTGCCCTGTTTCTGTTTGTTGCGTTCACGGTTTGGGGTTTGGGTCGGACGTTACAATCGTTGTTCGATTAGATGGGGCGGTTGAGTGAACTTCAGCGTGAAGCGGAGTGGCGGAGATGTACAGAAGATGAGCCGTACTTCTTACGCAAGTATTGGCATATTGCTCATCCTGCTCATGGTCGAATTCTTTTTGATCTCAGGGATGCTCAAAGTTTCGCTTTAGATCATTGGGATGAGAACCGTTATTCGTTGACCCTCAAGGCCCGTCAGATTGGGTGGACGACGTTGGTGGCGGCGCACCAGTTTTGGTTGGCGTTCTTTAAGGCGGATCAGAACATTATTGATCTGTCGCGTACGGAACGTGAGTCGGTGTTGTTGCTTCGCAAGTCGAAGTATGGTTTTCAGCATTTGCCGGACTGGATGGTGGAACGCGGACCGGTGTCGCTGGTGGAACACCAGCAGAGGATGGCGTTCAGTAACGGTTCGCAGATTACTTCGATGCCTTCGGCGTCGGATCCTGCGCGCGGAGAGTCCGCGTCGCTGGTTGTTGTTGATGAGTGGGCGTTCTTGCCGAACCCTGAGGAAGCGTGGGCATCTATTGAACCGGTGGCCGATGTCGGAGGCCGAATCATTGGTCTTAGTACGGCGAATGGAAGCGGAAACTTCTTTCACGAACTGTGGGTGGGGTCGTCGACGGGCACGAACCGGTTTGAACCCATGTTTTTCCCGTGGTCTGCGACTGAGGATCGGGACGAGTCGTGGTACCAGTCGAAAAAGGAGTCGATGCTGTCGTGGCAGTTGGCTCAGGAGTATCCGACTACGCCCGAAGAGGCGTTTATCAAGTCTGGTAACCCGGTGTTTGATTTGGACGCGTTGGAGGCCATGAATTCGATGGTTGAAGAAGGTCAGATCGGTTACCTGTGGGAACCTGCGCATGGGGTTCCGGAGTTTCGTAAAGATGCTTACAGTTTGGCGTGAACCGGTCGGTGGCCGGGCGTACTGTATCGGGGTGGATACCGCTGAGGGATTGGCGCATGGCGATTATTCGTGTGCGCAGGTTATTGATGTGCGCGCTGGCGAACAGGTCGCTGTGTGGCATGGGCACATTCCACCGGATACGTTGGCGAACGAAGTGCATTTGTTGGCGTTGTGGTACAACAATGCTTTGACGTGTGTGGAGTCAAACAACCACGGGTTGACCACTATTGTACAGTTGCGTAATTTGGGTCACCGAAACCTGTTTCGGAAACGCACGTTGAATACGTCGATTGCCAAGGTGTCGATGGAGTTTGGGTGGAAGACGACGAGGACAACGAAACCGTTGCTGATTGACGATTTGGGTATGGCGATCCGTAACGACGAGATAATTGTTCACGACCGGTACACGTTGGCTGAGTTGCGTACGTACGTGAGGTCCAGTAGGGGTTCGATGAATGGTTCCCCGCATGATGACCGTGTGATGGCGTTGGCGTTGGCGAATCAGATGCGCCAGTACGCTTTCATGCCGGAGTATGCGCCTGCTGTCGATGACTATTGGACTGTGGACTGGTTTGCCCGAATGGTTAAACCGGATGAGAACCCTGACTTGCGAATTGGCGCAAATACGGTTCGTGGGACAGTTTAGGCTTTCTCTTTAGGATACTTTACGAAACCTAGGAGGTTTCTGATGGCACGGTCCAATTTCGTTTCTCATACAAACGGGACTCAGACAATAGATGGTCGTAGCGGCCAGAACGACAAGATGGAACGCGGCGATTCTGTTGTCGCCAACCCGATTTGGGAACCGGCGGCACCGAACTCGCCGAAGCAGCGGTTTAGCGACCCGAAGTACGCCAACCAGACTGGTGGCTATGGTGAGGTTACGGTGCGTGAGACGCCCCTGAACCAGCATGGTGTCACGGGCAAGGTTGAGCCGTCGAAGCCGCAGCCGAACCTGAGGGGTCATAACGCTGCACCGCACACCAAGCGCCCGTAACCGTGGCGGTTCTCCCGCAGGGAGCGTCCTACGAACAGTTCGCTGAATACGTTATTGATCTACATGGATCAAAAACGAGGTTAGAGTTGGCAGAGTTGTGGGAGTGGCGCCAAAAGTTGCTTGGTGTCCGAGTGGATACCGGGCGTGGTTTCCGATCCCAGTTGCCTCCTGATGAGCAGCATTTGACCCGCGAACAGCGCGGAACGAAGGCCGCTCAGGAAGCAAAGGCTGCTGGCCGCAACATCGAACGTCTACCCGATAAGGCATATTTCTAATGGCCCGTCTGACTCGCGCTGATAAGTATGAGATAATTCAACGCAAGTTGGAGGGTGCCGCCCGGTGGCGTGACGAAATGGGTTACGACAACCTGTGGCGCCGTATGAACGACCTGTACCGGGGAAAGCATTGGCCTAGAACGACTGCCACACAGGATTTGGTGGCGGTCAACTTGGCGTTCAGCACCATCAATGTGATCGCCCCGTCGGTGTCGGTCAACTATCCGAAGGTGATTGTTTCCCCAAATAAGGAAGAGAATCAGGATCGGGCAACATTCGTTGAAGCGGTCATCAACTATTTGTGGCGGCATCACGATTTTCGTAAGCCGTTTCAGCGGGCTGTCAAAGACTTTTTGATCTTTGGGCATGGCTGGTTGAAAGTTGGTTGGAAGTTCGTTGAGCAGGAACGCATGCTGGGTGAGGCGGAGCGGGACGAAATGTTCCAAACTGCTGTCAACGAAATGGATGCGTTTGCGTTAGAAGATCCGTTCATGGCAGGCGAGTTGCCTGATAACGCTCAGGTAGCGGCAGATATTCCTACCACTTCGATGACGGTGGTGGAGGATCAACCGTTTGTTGAACGGGTTTCTCCATTCGATATCTTTGTTGATCCGGAAGCGACCTGCATTGACGATGCGAAGTGGATTGCGCAACGCATCATAAGGCCGTTGGAAGAAGCGAAGAAGGACAAGCGGTACAAGGCGAGTGCACGCAGGAATCTGAGTGCCGATTCGTTGCTGAACCCGATCTTTGGTGCTACGGACCGTCAGGAACAGGAACGGTTCCTGATGGATGAAGAACGAACTGTTGTGTTCGAATTCTACGACATTGAAGAAAACACGATGTCTGTGATTCCACAGTCTGGTGCCGAATTTCTTGTAGATCCGACTCCGATGCCGTACGCATACGGTCAACCGTTTGTGATGATGCGCAACTACGATGTGCCAGACTATTTTTATCCGATGGGCGACTTGGAAAGCATTGAGTCGTTGCAGTTGGAGTTGGACAAGACCCGCTCCCAGTTGGTGAACGCCCGGAAGCGTTACGCCCGCAAGTACCTGTACCACGAACGGTCGTTTGGTCCTGAGGGCCGTGAGGCTTTGGAATCTGATGAGGATGGGCGTCTTGTCCCTGTTGTGGACGAGAACAAGCCGTTGTCTGAAGTTGTTATTCCGATGCCGCAAACCCCGCTGTCTGCTGACGTGTACAATTTCTCTGCGATCATTGAGGAAGACATCAACACGGTGTCTGGTGTGTCGGAGTATGCGCGCGGTCAGATGCCTGAGATTCGGCGCACAGCGACCGAAGCATCCATTATCGCTGACGCAGGCAATAGCCGGGTGGCTGAGAAGTTGGCGATTGTGGAGATCTCCATTGCACATGTGGCACGACGGGTCGTGCAGGTCATGCAACAGTTCATGACTGGTGAGCAGATGGCACGGGTTGCTGTCGCTGGCCCTCAAGACATGTTTATCACGTACACCCGGGATGACATTGTTGGCGAGTTCGACTTCAGTGTCGAAGCGGGGTCTACTCAGCCGATCAATGACACGGTGCGCCGTCGGCAGGCCGTGGAGTTGATGCAGGCTTTGGCACCGTTTGTTGGAACAGTGGTGGATCCGGGTGCGTTGGTTCGTTACGTGTTGCAGAACTCGTTCGGGGTGAAGGATCCGGACAAGTTCCTGATGCAACAGCAACCGATGGCCCCGGAAGGCGGCGAGGCCCCACAGGGGGCGCCACAGGGAATGCCCCCGGGGGGTATGCCGATGGGCGCCAACGGGGCGCCGCCGGTTCCACCGGATCTGATGCGACAATTGCAGAATCAGATGGGGTTGGGTTCTCAACCCTAGATAGATCGAAAATGGGACAGTCTAGGGCTGTCTTATAGGAGCAACCGTTAGGACTCCGAGGAGAAAATAGGATAATGGCAGAGGATGCGACGGGAACTGACGAGTCGGTCAACCCAGATTCTTCAGTTGAAGTTCCACAGGAACCAGCAGATGAGTCATTCACCGTCAAGGTGGATGGCGCAGAGCAGCAGGTCAGCCTAGAGGAACTTCGGGATGGATACCAACGTCAGTCGGATTACACCCGTAAGACGCAGGAGTTGGCATCTGAACGTAAAAGGTTGGAACAGGCTGAGGCTATTGTGTCGTCTCTGGAATCAGATCCAGAGTCAACACTCAGGGCGCTTGGTGACGCGTTTGGAATAAGTGCTGCACCGGAACAGCCCGGGGACCCGATTGGGTCTTCGTGGGATGAACCGGATGATGCGACTTCCAAACGGTTACAGGAACTCGAAGGTCGCGTGCAGGGTTACGACCGGCTACACAAGAAACAAGCATTAGAAAAGCAAGTTACTGTTTTGAAGGGAAAGTACGGCGACTTCGACCAATCGGAACTTTTTCAACACGCTCTACGCAACAAAATAGGCAATCTTGAGGCCGCGTTAACACATATGCGGTACAACGATGTAGCCACGAAAGCGGAGAAGTTGGAAAAGGAACAGGAACGTCTGGAAGCCAAACGTGGAGCCAACGTGGTGGAACCGTCAGGTTCCAAGCAGGCTGGTTCGTCCCGCAAAAGTTCTGACAAGCCCGTTTCGAGTATTCGTGAGGCTTTTCAGAACGCGAAACAGGAACTTTCTTCTAACTAGAGAGAAGGTGACAGATTATGGCGGGTAACGCCGATTTTGACGAGATTCTGTCTACCACCCTCAAAAACTACGTCCCGAAACTAACTGATAACATTTTCAGCGCACGGCCTTTGTTCTATGCGTTGACGAATGGTCAGACGATTCGGCGTATTTCAGGTGGTAGCAATATTGTAGTCCCAATCATTTATGGGACAAACTCAACTGCTGGTTCATACAGTGGTACGGATACTATTGACATTACGGCTCAGACGGGCATTAGCGCGGCTGAGTACGACTGGGGACAGTATGCGGCTACCGTAACGATCAACGGTTTGGAGGAAGCCAAGAATAACGGTGAGGCACAGATCATTGATCTGCTGGAAGGCAAGATTTTCCAGACGCAAGAATCCGTTATCGAAAACATGAACACCATGTTCTGGGCTGACGGCACAGGCAACGGTGGCAAGGATTGGGAGGGCATTCAGAGCCTTGTTTCTGGAAGCACTGTGGGTGGTATCAACCCCGGCGCTGCTGGCAACTCGTTCTGGGGACCAACCCAGACCAACCTTGGCGGCGTGCTTACGCAGGCTGGCATGGCTTCCATGTACAACACCATTTCGGTTGGTAACGACCAGCCGACAATCATCATGGGTCGTAGGCAGAGTTACGAAGCCTATGAGGCATTGCTGGTTGACCAGATCCGTTACACGGATACCGACATGGCTGATGGCGGGTTCCAGAACCTGCTATTCAAGGGCGCACCCATCACGTTTGATGATTCGTGCCCTGCCAACGAAATGTACTTCCTTAACACGAAGTACCTCCAGTTGGTTGCCCATAGTGATGTCTGGTTCAAGCCGACGCCGTTCGTGCGTCCAACGAATCAGGATGCTGTGTTCTCACAGTTGCTTTGCTATGGCCAGTTGACCGTCAGCAACCGCGCCCGTCAGGGACGTTTGTTCGGCATCACCAACGGCTAGTCGGCTGCTGCTACGGGAGGTATCATGGCACGGGGTTTCGCATACGCGTACAAACAGGGTCAGCGCCCTGCAGGTGAACCTGCGGGAAACTATAAGACGCTCAACCCTGCAAGCCCCCCCATTGGGCAGGGCAGGCGTATACAACGCGTGAACCCCACCCCCACCCATGAACCTCCTGTAGCGGCGCCTTCTCCGATCTGTGTTGCTACCACTAAGAGCGGAAATCCCTGCAAGGGGCATCCGGTTGGTGACACAGACTCCTGCGTTTTCCACACAACGTAAGGCCGTTTCGTGCAACTCAGTGCAATGCGCGACTATGTGCGAAACATAGTTGATATCACATCGAACGATATTTCTGACTCTACGATGAACACGTTCATTCGTGAGGGATACGACATCATCGTGTATTCTGAGAAGCGGTGGCCGTTCTACGAGGTTTCCACCACGTTTTCAACGGTGGTGGGCCAAGCGGACTATCCGATGTCTGACGTTGCTACCGCCTTGAGTTTCGCCCATGACGGTGTAACTTTCTCGGGTGCTGTCGCACCATCCAATGTTGGCATGCGTGAAATTGCGGCAATGAAAACCAGCAACCATGTGTTGCAATACATTGGTTACGATGTGGCCGATATTATTTACCCGTTGGATTCCAACTCCACTGGCCGACCGTGGTACTGGACGATGTGGAACTCTGGGGTGAGCGCATCAACAGCGGTGAACAGCCAAACAGTTCGCCTGTACCCAACTCCCGGCGAGGTTCAGACGATCACAGTGCGCGGCTACCGTAACCCGGTTGATTTCGGAGGGACCGTCGCCGTACATCGAACGGCGATAGCGGATGCGGACACACCGGATTTGCCAGTGCCTTTCGACAACGTTCTTTCCCTGTACAGCGTTTATAGGTCGTATCAGCAGCAGGAAGACGCCATGATGGCGAACCAGTATTTCTCCCTGTTCCAAGGCGAGTTGGACAACTTGCGGGCACGCTTCGAGGATGCTCCGGCCCCGCAACCGTTGCTGTTGAACTCTATTGGTGCTTCCCGGTGGAGAAGCCAGAGTTACATGCCGGGGCAACTCCGTTACCCGTATCCCTTCCAGTAATGGCATTCGCAGTCCAAACACCGTCGGCTTCCACATCGGAACCCTACCGGTACGAGGAAAAAGCCGATTTTACGGGTGGTTTGAACTTTCGCGCCGACCAGTTCAACCTGTTGGCGAACGAATCTCCCGCCATGTTGAATGTTGAAGTTGACCCACGGGGTGGTGTACGGCGCAGAGACGCGGTTACAAAGGTAAACGCCACGGCACTGGCCGACGAGATCATTTCCCTGTTTACCCACTACGAGGCCGGTCAGAATCAGATTCTTGCCAGCGTCAACCCGTCAACAGCCCCGTCCACTACGCAGATGTATTGGAACGAGAACGCTTCCGGGAACTTTGCGGGTCCAATGGCCCGCAACGATGGCACATTGGCCTTCTCAGGGAGTCAGCCCGCCACGGGCGTGACGTTCAACGGTTACACGTACATTGTGAACGGCAGCATGTTGGCGTCCCCCCATTCAACGGGGTCTGCCATTCAGTGGCACGGAAGCAACGCGTTGCCGGGATCGTACCCGGGGTACATGACCCCCGCTTTGGATGGGACGGATGGGCATTTCCCGTGCGCCCGCTACACAGCCGTCTGGGGGCAGCGTGTATGGGTTGCGTACACGTTGGAAACAATAGATGGGTTGAAAACGAACCGGATCCGGTGGTCGAAGGTCGACGACGCCGAAAACTGGACTGCCACCGACTTTATCGACGTTGACCCGGGGGAAGACGGCGACCACATAACGGGCATTATCGCAGATCAGAACCGTCTTCTCGTTTTCAAAGAGAACTCGGTTTACGAAGTTCTCGGCTTCGACACCGACACCTTTCAGGTACGTAATGTCACCCGGGTGGCCGGGAACCGGGAAGGTTGCACACCTGTAGCAACCCCGACCGGCATTTTCTTCTGGTATGCGGAAGAAGGCATCTACATTTTGCAGGCCGAAAATTTGGCGTGGGTGTTTGAACGAATCAGACCGGCAATGACCTACGACGTGGGGCAACCAGCGTTGTCGCTGGGCACGGCACCGTCGCTGATGTGGTTTGATGAACGCCTGTGGGTGTCTGTGGACTACCAGTCCGACGATAACCTTTCTGGTTCCAATCTGGTGAACCGGCGCAACACGTTTGTGTGGGATCCGTCGTTGGGTCCGATTGGGGCGTGGACCCGGCATGACATCAACGCACGATCCCTGTTGGCGTACCGGCCTACTGGGGATACCCATTTTGGGATTGCTGTCACGTCGAACATTACGACTGTTGCTTCGTTTGACAGGATTTCCAAGTTGGATGATCCCCTTACCGATGTTGACACCTACGATGCGTCCTACAACGAGATCAACTCGTATTACCAATCGGGATGGTTTTTTGGCAACAGGCCGACGTTTCCGAAACGGTGGGGCAAGACACGTAGTGTCGTGCTGGCCGACAATAACATCAGAATATACACGTATGTGTACAAAGATTACGATTTGAGCGCATGGTGGGCATCGTATTACAAGACGATTGTCGGTATGGATACTCCTGCCACGTGGGATTCAAGCCCTAGCGGGTCAGGTGACGGGGTGTGGGATACGTCAGAATGGCAGGCACAGGGCACTTCTGACCGGTATGTGTTCTTGCGTTGGCCCACAGTTGGGACAGCGCAGGCTATTAGTTTGAGGTTTAGTGTCAATCCGTCGGTCACGTATCGGGGCCAGTGGGGTTTGACATCTGTTCTAGGCATGTACAGGACGAGGAGATTGCGGTAAATGGGCGATTTGGCAAAAACGTATTCGTTTACGCCGGGAACTTCCATCGTTGCCGCACAGGTCAACGAGAACTTTGACGATGTGGTCGATTGGGCCACTGGTGCACCCACGCTGTCTACGTCAGGATCGGCTACCACAGTGAGTGGTACCCTGTCTGTGACGGAACTGGCGACGTTTGCTGATGACGTGTATCTCAACGGTTCCGACCAGAGGCTCATCTATGAGGGTTCGGCAGCGAACGACTTTGAGACTTTCATTGCTGCCACTAACGCTACTGTGGATCGTACGATCACGTTCCCGGACGCTACGGGGACGGTGGCGTTGACTTCCGATATCACGTCACCGACGTGGAATGACGCTAATAATATTCTCACGAACTCAGTTTTCAACTAAGGAAAGACGAACATGGCAACATACTCCAAGCAACTCCTCAGCGGAACCGCCGCCAATGGCAGGAACGTCAAGGTTGCTGCTACAGCAACGGCGGGAACGCTGATTCACACGGCGGTAGCGGGCGCTTCCGACATGGACGAAATCTGGTTGTACGCATGTAACACTGACGCTGCCGATGTGAAACTGACTATCGAATACGGTGGTGTTGCTTCACCTGATGATCTGACTGAGGTCACGATCACTGCTGAGGCAGGCTGGGTTTTGGTGTGCCCGGGGACACTGTTGCAGAATGGCCTGATTGTTAGGGCGTTTGCTGGAACGACGAATGTAATCAACATCAACGGTTACGTAAACCGTATTACTGCCTAGCAAATGTTTCGTCAGGATCGCACCAACCCGTCTACCGCTGTTTCTAATTGGCGGGGTCGGCATGAGTCTTCTAAGGCGTGGCCTTCGACGGCTGTGTCTTCGTGGTTGAATGGTGGCCTGTTTGGCGGCGGGCCGTCTATGACGGCGTTTGGTGGGATCATCACGCAGTATGAGGATTCTGGTACGACGTATCGGGTTCATACGTTCCGTGGGTCGGGCAAGTTCTATGTGTCTGCTGGTGCGGCTGATGTGGATTATCTGATCGTCGCAGGCGGCGGCGGTAGTTCGGGCTATGGCGCTGGTGGTGGCGCTGGTGGTGTCCAGACGGGCACGGGTCTGGCTGTGAGTGCGGGAACGTACACGATTGTTGTCGGTAAGGGTGGCGAAGCAAACCAAACTGTTGACGCTGAGGACAGCACAGCATTAGGGGTCACGGCTCTCAAAGGCGGGGGAGGCGGGCCGTCTGGTACGGCTGGCCAAGATGGCGGTTCGGGTGGTGGTGGCCCGGCTAACTCACCGAATACGGCTGGTTCTGGAACGGGATCTCAGGGCAACGACGGAGGCGCTGGGAACACATTGCCAGCGTATGGCGCTGGAGGTGGTGGGGGCGGTTATGGCGCTGCTGGTGGGGCAGCGAGTGGCACAACAGGTGGTAATGGTGGC
>ERZ1048686.2810-NODE-2810-length-11728-cov-4.654245_pt1 | contig 11728 bp, 9 predicted proteins | sample MGYA00383099_ERZ1048686 | MGnify/ENA primary metagenome ERZ1048686 (study PRJEB29581, sample SAMEA5548369) | metagenome | biome: marine; feature: coastal; material: water | depth 25 m | study: Short-term variability in the microbial, nano- and picoplankton...
CAATACATCTTTCATCCCATCAGCACTTTCATTTCTTTTGTGATTTCAGCTCTTAATGATTTTGAAACTGGAACCAAGGGCAATCGCATGTGATTCTCACAGATCTTTCGATATACAAGGGCCTCTTTTACACCACCAGGATTGCCTTCGGCAAACATCAACCTTGTCATCTTCATGAGGTCATAATGTTCCTCATTAGCCGTTGCAAAATCTCCAGAAATCCCAGAATGAACCATATTGCTAAATCGTTCGGGTAGCGCATTTGCAACCACAGAAATGACTCCCTCCACCCCAATAGAGATCAAAGGCAAGGTAATGGCATCATCCCCCGAAAGAACCGTGAAATTATCGGGCTTGTATTTTATAATTTCCATGATCTGATCAAAATCCCCAGAAGCTTCCTTCATGGCCACTATATTGTCAATTTCCGCAAGCTCTAATGTTGTTTGAGCCGAAACGTTTGAGCTTGTTCTACCCGGAACATTATAGAGAATAATCGGAAGATCTGTATGATCAGAAATCGCCTTATAATGCGCGACAATTCCGCGCTGTAATGGTTTGTTGTAATATGGCGAAACGGACAATAAGCCATCAATTCCTTTTGGCAAGTTCCCGAGCTTACTGCACACATCCATAGTATCATTTCCACCCAAGCCATATACAAGAGGAAGCTTCTTATCGTTCACCTCCATCACCCGCTTAAGAACCTCCTTTTTTTCTAATTGACTGAGTACTGGTGATTCTCCCGTTGTTCCTTGTACGACAAGAAAGTCTGTACCACCATTCAATTGAAGCTCAACCAACCTGGTCAATGCTTTAAAATCTAGCTTTCCATCCGAAGTGAACGGAGTAACCAAGGCTACACCTACTCCTTTAAATTTATGACTCATTAATATCTATTTTTTGAAGGGTTTCTATTACAAAATTTACAATTTCCGACGGATCTTCTGAAGCTGAATTCAGCTCTAGCTCATAGCTCGGGTCATTTGTTAGCTCAGCATTTATTAAAATCTTTCTAGAGATGTCCATCTTATGGATATACCGATCGATCTTTCTACTGACCTTACCAAAAGACAGCATCAAATCAAAGGAATGCTTGAGTTCATTTTTGAGCTGAAGATCTTTGAGCTTACCCAGCCAGGTATAGTCAGAGGGAGCGTTATAGTAAATGAGAAAATGTGGCGAAAGCTTTGTTTTATCGATATGCCTTGGCACATTCACAATAATAATGACGCGCTCCACCGAACTTTGATTGAGCTGTTTATCAAGTGCTTTTCTAAACCCTTTGATATCGTCCTCATCCTTGAAGTTGTAGGATACAAGTAATGATTTAATTTCACTCCAAATGGTCAGTTCTTTCATTTATTAATTCGATTTAAAAACGCTTCCTCGTTAATAATTTCAATATTTAGGTCTGTAGCCTTTTTTAATTTGGAAGGACCCATGTTTTCTCCAGCCACTAAAATACTCGTCTTTTTTGAAATAGATGAAACGTTTTTTCCTCCATTCATTTCTATCATCTTCTTAATCTCTTCTCTTGAAAATTGATTAAAGGTACCGGAAATCACAATACTTAAACCAGCGAGAACCTCAGAATCCAATCCTTCATCTTCCTTTTCAAAACAAAGCCCTGCAGTTTTTAATTGCTCAATTAAAACAATATGATCTTCATCCTGAAAGTATTCTGAAATTGACAACGCTATCTTTTCTCCGATTTCATCTGTATCAACAAGCTCTTCATAGCTCGCTGCTATTATGGCATCAATAGTGAGAAAGGCCTTCGCTAATTTTTTAGACACCGTTTCTCCAACAAATCGAATGCCTAGACCAAAAAGTACTTTCTCGAAAGGCATTCCTTTGGAAGCTTCCAAACCATCGAGTAGGTTTCGAACAGATTTATCTGCCATTCGATCCATAGAAAGTACCTGCTCGTATGAGAGTGAATAAAGATCTGCAATGTTTCTAATGAATTCTGCTTCTACTAAAGAATCAATAGTTTCAGCTCCAAGACCATCAATATTCATGGCTCTTCTGCTGATAAAATGCTCGATTTTACCTTTTACCTGAGGAAGACATTTCTTTTCATTCAAGCAGTAATGCTGTGCCCCTCCCTCTTCTTTTACAAGCTCACTTGAGCAATCAGGACAATTGGCAATGAATTGGATCGTCTGAGCATTCTCAACCCTTTTGTCTGCATTGACATCAACAATTTTGGGTATAATCTCTCCTCCTTTTTCTACAAAAACAAAATCTCCTTCATGTAAATCAAGCTTTTCGATTTGTTCGGCATTGTGAAGAGATGCCCGCTTCACTGTGGTCCCTCCCAGATATACGGGATCAAGATTCGCTACAGGCGTTATGGCTCCCGTTCGCCCCACCTGATAGCTAACGGACTTTAGCTCTGTTTCTACCCGTTCTGTTTTGTACTTAAAGGAGATTGCCCAACGCGGCGATTTCGCAGTGTACCCAAGCTCCTCTTGCTGCCTGTAAGAATTCACCTTGATCACTATTCCATCGATTTCAAAAGGAAGGTCTTTTCTCTTGTCCTCCCAATAAGCGATAAAATCAAGGATACCATCTACATTAGAAACCTTAGCAATCATTTTATCCCTCAATCTTGGGATTTTAAAGCCCATTTCTCCCGCAAATGAAACCGAGTCGAAGTGACTGGTTTGTTCAGCTCGATCCTGATACAAACCATATAAGAAACAATCTAAATTTCTTTTGGCAACTACACCAGAATCTTGAAGCTTTAAGGTTCCTGAAGCGGTATTTCTTGGATTTGCGAACAAAGGAAGTCCATTCTTTTTTCTGTCTTTATTGAGCTTTTCAAACTCTTGTAAAGGCATGAAAATTTCACCTCTAATTTCAAAATCTTCCGGGAAAGGCGCTTTTAGCTTCAAAGGGATACAATTAATGGTCTTCACATTTGGAGAAATCAGCTCTCCCTGTGTACCATCTCCACGAGTGACTGCAGAATGAAAAATCCCATTCAGGTATCGGATTCCTATGGCGACACCATCATATTTAAGTTCGCAAACATATTCGATATCGCTTTCAATGGTTTTTTTGATGCGTTCTTCCCATTCCACGATTTCTTCTTTGGAATAAGTATTTGACAGGGAAAGCATTGGATACCTGTGCTTAACCGTTTCGAAGTTTTTTGTAATATCACCACCAACACGTTTGGTCGGACTGTTTTCATCCTGAAGTGAAGGGAATTGATTTTCAAGAGCTTCAAGCTCTTTTAGCAGTACATCAAACTCATAATCGCTTACGGCTGATTCATTTTTTACATAATACAGATGGTTGTAGCGGTGCAAAAGATTTGACAGCTCTTTCACCCTGTTTTCTGCGCCCTCAATATTCATAATTTAAAGTTACAATTTTTGAGCTTTCAGCATACGCCATTTACCTTGTAAATCACGCCTTTTTTCAACATTTTCATAGCCCAATTCAATGAGGATTTCTCTTGTCTGGTCAACATATAAATAGTGACACTCAAAATAGACCCAAGCATTTGTTGATAAAAAGGGCATTACTGATTCAGAAATGACACGATAAAACAACAAAGGATCATCGTCTGGAACAAAAAGAGCTAGGGCTGGCTCATGATCCAAAACATTAGATTCCATATCCTTTTTTTCGTGATTTGGAATGTAAGGAGGATTAGAAACCACAATATCAAAAGTTCCATTTTTTTCTACTTCTTTAGACATGCTATTTGTAAAAGCTTTCGGGTCCAACACATTCGTTTCAATATATCTGACAGGAAGCTTTAAAGCAAGTGCATTTTCTTGAGCAAGCTCAATAGCCGAATTGGAATACTCGACACCGCAAACTCTCGCTCCTTGAAATGTATTGGAAAGCGCTAAGGCTATACATCCACTTCCCGAACAAACATCAAGGATGTTTTTTACTTCGGCTTTATGATTTTGATTGACCCAATCGACAAGCTCCTCTGTTTCCGGACGAGGGATGAGTGCCCTTCCGTCAATTTTTAGCTCTAATCCATAAAATTCAACCTCACCAAGAAGGTATTGAAACGGCTCTCCACAATTTAGTCTGTGTACAAGATCGCTTAGTAATTCAATTTCTTCTGAAGTAAAAACCCGCTGATCAGACAGCAGCTGCTCAGTGGACGAAATTGCAAAGTAATGACGCATTGTCTCCCTCCAAATCAGTTTGATTTCTGAGGAGGTATACTGTGACGCCAAGATTTCAGCAAATTCTATTTTGAGACCTTTAAAATCATTGCTTTTAAAAGACATTACTGCTTTTTTCTCAGAGAGATAAATTCCTGAATTTTATCATTTTCGATGAGTACATGGAGGTTGTAGTATGATAAACGCCACTCTCCTCCTACTTTGGATAAAATTCCAGTCCCTCGACATCCCTGCATCCAGGTTTCAAGAGATTCATCGAACCATGCGGTATTTCCATCTTCAGAATAATTCCAACGCCGGTCTGATGGCTTAAAATCCCATGTTGACTTTTTTTCAAAGTATGGTTTACAAAAAGTCATGAACTCCTTTTTCTCCCAACGCTCTCCTGGTGCTGTTCCAAGAAATACAAAGTCGTCGGTTGTAATGTCAAAATAAGCATCAAATGCGGCATTTGCCGCATTTTGATGCCATTCATTAATGACTTTATCTAAGACCTCTTCCTGCTGCGCATATGAATATGTCAGCGAGAAAGAAAATAAAAGGAATAATATATTCCTCATGTTTATTTTTTCTTGGCTAGTTTTTTACAAACTTTTGCCGCATTATAAATGTTAATCACTCCACCTGTAACTGATTTAGCTGCAAAACCTTCAACATTCGGGTATTTTACAGAGCTACTATATAAAGCTTCTTTAATTTCTTTCATAGAAAGCGAAGGATAATAGGACTTCAACATCGCAGCAGCTCCAGCTACCATTGGCGCAGCCATTGAAGTACCTTGTAGGTTCATGTACTCACTTTGAGGTACCGAATTCCATATTTCAAATCCCGGTGCGAAAACATCAACACCCTCTGCTCCAAAATTAGAAAACGATGCCACCATTTCTGCTCCTTTATTTTTAGTAGAAGCTCCAATAGTAACAAAATGATCTAAAGGCTCGGTCTGGAAACTGTACATTGAAGTAGGATAGTTTGGCTCAATGTCAATGTCTTTTGCATCATTACCGGCGGCATGAATCAACAATACGCCTTTTTCATCTGCGTATTTGAACGCTTCATAAACCTCTTTTTGATGAGGAGAGTATGCTTTACCAAAAGACATGTTAATCACCATTGCACCGTTATCAACGGCATATCGAACTGCCAAAGCAATGTCTTTATCAAATTCATCACCATTTGGCACTGCTCTCAATACCATGATTTTTACATTTTCAGCAACACCATCTCCACCTAATCCATTTCCTCTCAAAGCTCCGATAATTCCGGAAACATGTGTTCCATGAAGTGCATCTGGACCTTCTACATCATTATTACCATACTGTGTGTCCGAAAAATCATTTTGATCATCACCAATCAAACTTCTATCGTCAAAATCTACATTTAAATTGTAATCCATTTGAGCGCGAATATATTCTTGTGCATCAGGAGGAAGCTGATCAATCATACCCATATATTGCTCAAATTGAGCTCTTCCAGCCTCTACCTCTTCTTTAACCTTGAGATAAAGCTGAAATTCTTCATCTTGATCTATTGAATTTGGATCAATCCCGTCATACTTTATAGAAAGCAAAGCCAATATTCTTGTTTTTTCAAGTCGAGCTTCATTTAAATGCTCTCCCTTTTCGTTGCCAAGAAAATTCCATCCATGAACATCATCGATATAACCGTTATTGTCATCATCAATTCCATTTTCAGGAATCTCACCTTCATTGATCCAAATTTGACCTTTTAAATCTTCATGCTCAATATCTACACCAGAATCAATTACACCAACGATTACTGTTTTCGACTTCTTCTTTTTAAGGAATTTATAAGCTTTTTCAGTGAACATTCCCTGATCTTCTTTATTGTACCAATTCAATGTACCCTCAACTGGCTGTGCAATAGAAAGTATTGAAAAAGAAATAAATAGAACGCTTAAAGATTTTTTTAATACACTCATTTGTTTGTTTTTTTTATTTATTATCAAGTTTTTATATTAGAACGATTTCTCGTATTTTTAGAACACGAAAATAACTCATAATTTACACTTTGCAATTATTATACCATGAAATATCTCTTCACTTTATATATTCTTTTCGGCATCTTCGTTACGAATGCCCAAAAATCTTATGTCAATCCCACGGTAAACAATAATGACGTTAATCCAACAAGAGTTACTCCGTTTTCAATTGCCAATAACGAAAAAAACAAGCAATTTATTGCAACCAATAATATAACTGTCGTTTTCGAGACCAAAAACCAGCTCATTATTAATACGGAATTTGGACTAATGACTACTGCAGAAAAATCAGGGCAGGTTCTTGAAGTATACAGAGATTTGTCTGTTCCACAAGTTATGTCAGACTCAGCTGTTGTGCAGCACAAAGCTGATCAAGTACATGCGGGCTTTGGAGGTCTTGACACCTCGTATACTGGAAAAGGTGTGATCATAGGTATTGTTGATCAAGGAATCGATTTTAATCATCCCGACTTTCAGAATACTGACGGAAGCACACGGGTTCTTCGCTACTGGGATCATACGGTAAACGGTCCGAATATACCTAGTGAATATGGATTTGGATGTGTTTGGGACAGCTCAGATATAAATGCAGGAACATGCACAAGCTTGGAAGTAGGCACTGCACACGGATCAACGGTAGCAGGTATGGCACTGAGTAATGGAAATGCTAACGGAACAAACAAGGGCTTTGCCCCGGAAGCAGATATTATTGTTGTGGAAACCGATTTTTCTCTTCCCAATTGGTCGATCAGTATTGCAGAGGCCTGTGATTACATATTTAAAGTTGCAGATTCATTGGGAATGCCCGCTGTTGTCAATTTGTCATTAGGATCCTATTACGGAAGTCACGACGCCCTAGATCCTGCGTCTGTAATGATTGATTCTCTATTGGATGCCAAAGAGGGACGTATTGTGGTTTGCTCTGCAGGTAATTCTGGTGACGCCGGACCTTATCACGTAGGTGCCGATGTTGATCTAGACACCTCTTTTGTTTGGATGATTCCAAGCCCTATTCCTACTGCGATAGGATCTCCAAACACAATACTTGCAGAATTCTGGGTGGATACCACAGAGGCTGATTTTTATTACTCTTTTGCTGCAGATACTCCCGGTCCAAATCATCAAAAGCGAGGAGAAACGCCATATCACAACCTTTTAGATGGTGCAACGAGCACAGGTGAGATCATTGAAGAACCTATATACAATGAAAATGGAGACCTTATCGCATATGGATTCTTATACCGCTATCTTGAACGAGGACAAGTTGCCGGTCAAATTGCTGTTTATGGTCCAGGATATTCCCCTATCGATTCATCTGATTATTTATTTAGATTTCAAACCTATGGGGATGGTCATTATGATCTTTGGGGCGGAACAGATGTCACCTCCTCCTTCGTGCATAGTAATTTCGAGACCAATATTCCCGATTCGACTCAATTTCCTGATATTGTTCATTACAATATGCCCGATTCTCTTCAAACTATTGTAGACAAATGGAATTGTTCAGAAAAAGTAATCTCTGTGGGGAATATAAAAAATAGAAATGGGCACATCGATTTTAATGGAAACACATATACAGAACCAACAAGTACAGAAATTGGAGAACTGTCCTATTCTAGTAGCATGGGGCCCAACAGGAGTGGCGTCATGAAGCCTGATATCGTCGCTTCAGGAGATGTATCTCTAGGATCTGGTTCGTTTTCTTTGTTAAACAACCCTGGATACTACGGAAATACGGATGAGGGTGGCTTTCACATGAGAAACGGTGGAACCTCCATGGCTTCTCCGGCTGTTGCAGGAATTGCCGCACTCTACCTTCAAAAATGCTCCAAAGCCACCTATACTGACTTTAAAGCCGACCTAACAGGAACTGGAGATGTTGATAATTTTACAGGAAATGTTCCCAATTACGGATATGGCTATGGCAAAGCCAATGCGCTGCAAACAGTTTTAGCGAAACATGAATCGGTAACAATAGATGGTCCAGGAGGCATATGTCCAGGTTCAAGTATTACGCTTTCTTTTATTACTGGCATGAATCCAATACTAATCAATTGGTCGAATGGATCAAATGCATCGAATATAGTGACAACGTCACCAAGTGAATATCAAGTTACTGTCGAGGATAATTTGGGCTGTGTTTCTCGCTCGGCAATCCACCCTGTTGTAATCTATTCAGATCCTTTTGTCGATGCTGGATCAGATGAACTTATTTGCCCAAACACGGAGCTTACACTTACAGCCTCAGGTACCGCAGTCAATTACAACTGGAATAACAATGTGATTAATGGAGAGCCATTTTTACCTCAGGAAGGTACCTATATTGTTATTGGAACAAATAGCAGTGGATGTTCTACATCCGACTCTTTAGAAGTTGATTTCTTGTCAGTATTACCAATAAATTATGAAGAAATTATAAGCTCTATTGGCATTAACCAGACCGCGTTTAATGTAACTGCAGGCGACCCAATAGGTGGAACATATAGCGGAGAAGGAATAATAGGAACCTCCTTTCACCCTGCATTAGCTGGCCTTGGAAATCACGCCATCGTTTATTCATATATCGATGGAAATGGTTGCACATCTTCTGACACCTCTTACATCACAGTATACGACGATTTAGGGCTACAAGGTCAAGAAAATGATAGCTGGCGCGTATACCCCAGTCCATTTAATTCAAGTATCCATATCGAAATCGATGAATCAGTAAACGTATCTTTTATTGACATGTTGGGTAGAACAGTGTATACGAAGGACGCATATAACCCACATGCAATAGAGTTAAATACCTTAGAAAAAGGAATTTATAACGTCAATATATCAGCATTAGATTCAGATAAAAAGAGATCTTTTAGAGTTATTAAAAATTAAGAATTAATTCAAAGTTTTTCACTTATTTTTGCAGCATGACATTTGCACATAAAGTCAAATCGTTCCAAGAGCTGAGTCTAGAAGAGTTTCATGACATTATCGCTTTAAGGATACAAATTTTCATCATTGAACAAGACTGTCCTTATCAAGAGGTAGATGGATTAGACAAGCTTGCTTATCACCTATTTTTCAAAAACATTAAAGAAGAAATTATTGCCGTAACGCGAATTTTACCTCAAGGGGTTTCATATCAAGAAGTTGCTATTGGGAGGGTCGTTGTTCATGAGGATTATCGAGGCACTGGTTTAGGACATCAGCTATTGGCGGAATCAATGAACTTCGTAAAAGAAAAATTCGGTGAAGTTCCCGTAAGATTATCAGCACAAAAGCACCTTGAGAACTATTATGGAAATCATGGATTTCAATCCACAGGAAAAGAATATTTAGAAGACGGTATACCTCATGTGGAAATGCTCTATCAATTAAAAAACAAATTATGAAAAACTTTCAACTAATTATCTTAATCATTTTGGTTTCAGGCTGCATGAAAACACCGAAATCTACTATTAATGTTAACTACATGGATCCCGAAGTTAAAGCAACAGATGATTTTTTCAAGTTCTCCAACGGAGAGTGGATTAAAAACAACGAAATACCTGCGTCTGAATCCAGATGGGGAAGCTTTAATGAACTTGACAGAGCCAATAAAGATAAGATCACAAAAATCTTGTTGGAATGCGAAAAAGACGCTTTAAATAGTCCAGCAGGATCGGACAATCAGCTATTGGGTGATTTTTACCATTCATTTTTAGATATGGAAGGACGAAATGCCAAAGGACACACTCAAATTGAACTTCATCTTAAAAAAATCAGTAAACTATCAAATAACCAAGAACTGATTGCCACAATAGCAGACCTACACAACCAATGTGTAGGAGGGCTTTTTGGTATTTATGTAGGTCAAGACATGAAAGATGTTGAAACAAATCAATATCACATGTATCAATCAGGTATAGGCCTGCCTAATATGGAATATTATTCAAGTGAAAATAAAAAGGATATTCTTGCCGAATACGAAAAGTATGTTGAAAAAAGTCATTTCACCATATTCAACAAAAAAGATCAAGCAAAAACATTTGCCAAGAATATCGTGAGATTCGAAACGGCCCTAGCATCAAAAATGTTTAAACCGGCAGAAATGAGAATTCCGGAAAACACCTACAACAAACGTTCAACCAAGGAAATTGCGGAAATGATTCATCCTTTTGACTTTAATTTATACATTGAACAAAGAGGCATGACCCAATTCGATACCGCTATCGTTGGTACAGTTCAATTCATGGAAAATATTCCCTCAATGATGAATGAGTTCAATCTAGATGAATGGAAAGACTATCTAAAATGGAATGTCATTCGTAGCGCTTCGCCATACATGGATCAAACTTTTATTGATATACATTTTGACTTTTACGGCAAAACACTAAAAGGAAAGAAGGAGCTAAAGAAAATCGGAGATCGCGCCATTGAAGAAATAACGAATTCAGAAATTGCGGAAATAATGGGCAAGGTTTTTGTCGACAAACATTTCTCAAAAGAAGCAAAGCAAAAAGTAAATCAAATGGTCGATAATTTGCTGATTGTTTTTCAAAACAGAATAGAAAACTTAGACTGGATGTCAAGTACCACGAAGAAAGAGGCTTTAACTAAGCTTAATGCGATCGGAAGAAAATTAGGTTACCCTGATGAATGGAAGGACATGACATCACTTGTTATTGACAGGGGAAATTATTTCAATAATATATTAGCGCTAAACGCATATTCCGTAAGAGATAACCTAAACAAGATTAATAAACCTGTTGATAAAAATGAATGGGGAATGCCTGCACACATGGTAAATGCATATTACCATCCTTTATTGAATGAAATTGCTTTCCCTGCAGGAATCATGCAACCCCCATTTTTCGATGAAAATGCTGAAGACGCCGTAAATTACGGGGGGATTGGAATGGTTATCGGCCACGAATTCACACACGGTTTTGACGACATGGGATCAAAATTTGCAGCGGATGGTTCATTCAAAAATTGGTGGACAGAAGAGGATCGGAAATTATTTGAGGAAAGAACACAAAAGCTCGGTGCTACTTACGCAAAGTTTTGTCCGATCACAGACAACTGTGTAAATCCAGATTTAACAATGGGAGAAAACATCGCTGATCTTGGTGGCCTTACAATGGCATACCATGCCTACGAAATGACGGAAGAATTTAAAGCGAATCAAAAAATGAATGGATTCACTCCTGCACAACGTTTCTTTATTTCTTACGCTCAGCTTTGGAAGATTAAATATACAGACGAGGAAATGAAGAATAGAATTGCAAATGATTCTCATTCACCAGGGATGTACAGAGTAAATGGACCCTTAATGAATTGTCCTGAATTTTTCAAAGCATTTGACGTTAAAGAATCTGATCCTATGCGAAATGGGGAATTGAAGATTTCAAAGATTTGGTAAGCTACAACGATGTAATGAATTCTTGAACGGCACAAGTAGATTGTGTTCCAGAATCCATTGATTTGATGGTGACCTCGTCTTTTTCGAGCTCATCAGCACCAATCATTACAACCTTGGATGCGTTTCTTTCATTGGCATATTTCATCTGCTTTTGAATTTTACTCGCCGAGGGGTAAA
>ERZ1048686.2831-NODE-2831-length-11668-cov-5.472488_pt1 | contig 11668 bp, 5 predicted proteins | sample MGYA00383099_ERZ1048686 | MGnify/ENA primary metagenome ERZ1048686 (study PRJEB29581, sample SAMEA5548369) | metagenome | biome: marine; feature: coastal; material: water | depth 25 m | study: Short-term variability in the microbial, nano- and picoplankton...
CTGCTTCTCTCGAAGCCACCGCCTCCATAAATCCTGCCGCTGCTGTTCCGGCCCGAAAAGAACAATGACATTATCTTTTGAGGGAGATGTCTCATGAAATGCATGTAACGTACCGGCTATCGCGTCAACTGGATTTGTATCAACAGGAATGGCAACAACGACTCCATCTTCACTGCTCGCCAGTGATTTCAGCACCTGCCCGTTGCCATCTGCATAATCGACTTCAATGCGTGCAACACGTTGGACTGTCCCATGCAGCACGTTCTCCACATGCTTCTGAACGTATTCTTCTTCATAACAGAGCCCCTCTCCTATCAGCAGACTCCATGATCCGTCCTTGGAAAACGAAAGAACATGCCCTTCCGCTGTACCACCGAGATGCCCAGTTCTCGAAGGCTCTTCCATCTGAAACCGAGGGCCACGAAGCCGCCTCATGAGAGCCAAATCCTGAGTTCTATTGAACTCGAGTGAAGCGAGCCGCCAGGAGAACATCCAATGGGCAACAGCACTCAGAGCGACCCGTGGCACTACAACATAAAACACAAGACAACCAACCAGAAAAGGCCACCATGAACGCGTGGCAGACACACTTATGGTCTCCATTCCAGAAAGATACGAAAACCTAGACTCTCGAATTTGATCAAGCGTAGGAACACCAGATTCCCAAAACCAGGCCCACGGTGTTGCAATGACCGTTGCCAGGCCATGCATAAGTTCTGCTCCGACATTCAGGGTGCTCTCCCACCCAAAAGCGAGATCTACCGCTGTCACATGAAAAAGAATGCTACCAAGCGCACCGAGACCGAATCCACACGCAATCTGCTGAGTGAAACTGAAAAAGAGCCAGCTTGAAATATTAGTGATTCGCCTGCCATGCTGCTTGAGGACTCTCGTAAATTCTTTCCAGCTCTCCTTCCATTCCCGAGAGAATCTTGAAAACCCGAACGCAAGCGTGCTTCCGACGCCTCCTTTGACTGAGGTGCCTCTCAGCCAGATTGAAAAGAACATACTTCCAAACGTAATCACCCAGGGCACAACAATTAAACCAAAGAATACCACCGTGATATTAATGGGCTTTTCACCGTTGTACGCCAGATATGCAGGCACTGCGAAACCACCCAGCGCTAAACCGATTACCCACGATGCAATGTTGAGCACGCCGAAAACACTGTCAACGCCTGCTCCAAAGAGACGCGAGTCTCTTATTCTGACAAGATCAAGCCAGGCACGGAACAACGTTGCACGAGTATCCTCAGAGAATTCCTGCATTGGAAAACCTTCTAATAAAGCTTTCCTATCATCATGCAGCTCGTTTTCTGCATCTCGACTCGCAAGTGATCGCTGCTCTGCTTCCTCAAAGTCAATAACATCGCCCAAGGTCCAACCGGGCGTGCGGCACCTCTTGCCTAAGAAACCAGCACGTTTTGATTGCGTATGTGACATCGACCAGCGGGTATTCATTTAGTGAAAATAATAGCGGCGTACAAAAAGTAGTGGCGTGAAAATCACACGACTTCAGAGATGAACGAGTGAGCTTTCTGCATGCATGCTACTAACAGACGAAGACGAAAGGAAACAACTCATACTTTTCAGCAATGCTACACACAAACTGACCTAACAGCCCCTCTAAGACCAGCAGCGTCCTGGAATCAAAAAAAGGCCTCTGTTGTTATCGTCATCCGAAACAAAAATACCATAAACAGATTTTTACTTCAGTAATGCCATGCCAAAAGCTACCAACCGCACCTCTACTACTGTCTCGCAGAGCATAATCCTCATGCAAAACGTTCAATAAATGTGAATGCAGATTGAACTTAACCTTTAAACAAACATGAAGGACGCAACTACAATCTTGATTACACGCATCGCGAACCGGCGTGGCTACGGCTGTCGTTCAATCAGAACCTATCGAAACTTATTCACCAAATTACATCAGGAAAATCGACGCTCTTCTTACGGAGGCACCTCGTGAACTCCAAGGAGACAGACGGCTCAATAAAAACTCAACTCGGCCGTACACCAACAATGCTGAGCTAATCGGCATACATGACAATCGAACACACTGGTCAAGTCCACATCGAGCTACTCAATGTGATCGGATCGTTTACACACGGTGAACGCCCCATACTAGGTGACATCAACACTAGGTGACATCAACACTAGGTGACATCAACTGCTTCGAAACCATTGAGCAGACTGGTCTAGATGCATACGCATCGCTTCGAGCGCGGCAAGCAGATTGAAACACTGCCTGACCGAATACCGATGGCTAACTGCAACACAGCGAATCACCTCATTTCCGGCTCACTGAACAGCCGTGAATTCTATGCAGTGCTCGCCATGCACGCAGGCGATCATATTACCAAGATCAAAGCAATACTAAACGAGCACACTCAAGCCCCAACCAAATTGAATAGATTCCAACCTGAAACAGATCCTGTACTCTCAGCCAGAACTTCCTCGACCACTCTCCTCATCGTGATCGCCTAAGAAAAAGGGCTGGTGTGATGGATTCCGGCCGCGAAATATCAAAGCCTTTCTTAAATGCTTTTTGCGAAATAAAGCGGACGTCTCAAAACTTGCAACATTACGATGTACCATCCACACTAGCTACTCTGGGAGTGAAACATTTCCTGGCCTGGCTCACGCGAAGGGGAGCAAAAACAGAACTTCTCAAACCACTACGTAAGAATGGTTCATAATGCTTGAAATGAAACAATGGCGGATCGCTGCTCTCGTCATCCTTGGGATTACCTGCCTGTCGCATGCCCGTGCCACGACCACAGATCGCAGACAACCGAACATCATCTATATCATGCTTGACGATGCCGGGTACGGTGACTTCAGCGCCTTCGGATCACCCCATATAAAGACCCCGAATTTCGATCGCTTGTGCTCTGAAGGGATGAAGTTCACCAATCACTATTCTGGATCAGCCGTTTGTGCACCAACACGATGCGTGTTGATGACGGGCCTCCATACTGGACATTGCCGACGAAGAGACAATACCGCAAAGGCACTGACACAAGAATTAAGTAAGAAAAATGGTCGACCACTTGTGTTTCTTGAGGACAGTGACGTGACGGTTGCGGAAGCACTTCACACCGCAGGATATTTCACTGCTGGTGTTGGCAAATGGGGTCTCGGCAATCCTGGTTCAGCAGGCGTTCCTGAAAAACAAGGATTCGATTACTGGTACGGATATCTTGACCAAGTGCATGCTCATGATCACTTTCCAGATGAGATTTGGGATGGTGGAAAAATGGTCTCAGTTCCGGGAAATCAAAATAAGAAAAAAGAGACCTACATCCCCTACGAACAGGAACGGAAAACTCTTGAATTAATTCGTCAGAACAAGAGCAAACCTTTCTTTCTCTATCTGGCAGTAACGCCACCGCACGGGGCCTATATTATCCCGGAGACTGATCCTACTTTTAAAATGTACGAAGAGATTCCCGGCAGCACACAGGTTCAACATTACGCTGCCATGATTACGCGAACTGACCAAATGGTCGGTAAGATTCTTGATACCCTGAGCGAACTACACCTCGACGAAGATACAATAATTTTTTACACGTCAGACAACGGACCGAACGCACCATTCGTCAAGGCGATCGACAGCGCTGGTGGCCTTCGGGGAACCAAGAGAATGCTGTATGAGGGCGGCATTCGTGCAGCCATGGCTGTGCGCTGGCCGGGCCATATTCAAGCAGGAAGAAAAAGCGACTTTGTCTGGGATATGCGAGATGTTTTCCCAACACTTTGCGAGCTAGGCGGTGCCAAAAACCCTGAAGATTTGGATGGCATCTCAGTTGTACCAACATTACTAGATAAGAAACAGAAATCTCGTGACATCCATTATTGGGAGATTCATTCCCCTTTCCAGCAGGCTGTTCGTTTTGGTGATTGGAAGGCAATTCGTTTTGGAACTAAAGAACCGCTTGAACTGTATGACCTGAAAAATGATCCTCAAGAAAAACGCAATGTTGCTGCCGATAATCCTGCAGTGGTTCAAAAGCTTGAGACCTTTCTTGCTACAGCCAGAACAGATTCACCGTATTTCCCAGCAATTCAAAAAAAGAAAAGAAAGAAAAAGAAAACTTCATAGAACAGCAGTCTAGATTGTTAGGTCCGATGACGGAGAAATCGGAAGCACTCAATGCGTTCTCCTCAAAAACCGTTTTTTGCCGCAGCCGCTCAGCGAACCTTTTAAAAAACTGACATACATCTCTTCAGAGACTGACTCATGCTTACTCGACGAACAATACTCCAAGGAATTGCAGCCGGCGCTGGCACTGCGTTAGGGCTCGGCGGCTCACCACTGCCGTTACTTGCGAGCCCTTCTTTGACAGGGGTATCAAGACTTCCGAAGCGAATTATTTTCTTTCTGCAGAATCAGGGGTTTGATCCAAAGACCTGCATCCCGATGGGAGTGTCAGGCAACTGCTCGCTTGCTCGTCATACATTACCAGAACCAATCCAGCCATTGGAGCCATACAAAGAACGACTGCACATCATTAACGGTCTCCATGGGCAACACACAAGTCCATCACATAGTGCATTTTTTGGTGCGCTTGGTGGGTATCGTGGTGGTGACGGCGTGGCTCCTCGTGGTGCCACGATTGATTATGAACTCAGCAAGACCCTACCCGAAACACTTCTACCCCATCTTTGCATCGGCATGGATTCGCTGGAGAACATGAAGAACAAGCCAACCGTTGCCACTCTTTCAGCAAGCGGACCGGATCAGCCAATATTCATGTACTCCAACCCCAACCACCTCTACCAACTGTTATTCGGTGGGATATCAGACGGTGCAATTCGCAAAGAGTTTGAAGCACGCTCCTACCTGTTAGATCAGATTCAAAACCAGGCAACCCAAGGCGGTGCAAATCTGCCCCTTGCTGAAAAAACACGCTACCAACAATTTGTAAACGGTTTCCGGGACTTAAACAGCCTTCGCGAAAAGCTCGGCCAGGTGTCGGACCATCTCCGAACATTCGCACCAAAGGTTGATGAGTTCTATACGACCCCGGCACACGAAACCGACTGGCATGACAGACTGTTGAACCTTGGTATTTCAGCGCTCGCATCAGGGATTACAAATACCCTTACCATCGGCTCCGGTCGTGGCGAAATCTTTGGTGCCTGGAAAGGTTTAGGCGTCGAGGAACAGGGACACAACCTTGGTCACATGGACCAACCGGACAATCCAATCTGGATCAAAATTCGCCAGTACAATTCACGGATGCTTGTGAAAATCATGGAAACGCTTGACAACATTCCCGAGGGGAGCGGCTCCATGATGGACCACACCCTCATTGTGTACACCAGCAACAATGCAGACAAACAACATACAAATGGGGCAAACTGGCCTGTAATGCTGCTCGGTAACTTTGACGGTGCGTTCAAGACAGGCTGCTTTACACAGATCGAAGGAAAGAGACCGATTAACTCGCTGTACACAACGCTCTTACAAACGGCAGGTGGCCAGTGTGAACGTTTCAACATGTCCGACAACCTTGCCAAGACTTTTGATACCGGCAATGGTGTTCTCGGAGATATCTTGGCATGACGATCCAGAGTGCAAAACTATCCTGTTCGTTATACGACAGGAATCAGTTGCAACCTGTCATTCGCTTTTTTGTTGCGTCACTCTGCGTGATTTCCGTGTTGCGATGTTTCGCATCCGATCGGTACGTTCCCGGCAGTGCTGTGCCGGAAAGTTTTGAGTCATTCGCTGAGCCGTTTCTGAATGACTATTGCCTGGATTGCCACAGCGGCAGTGAACCTGAAGCTGGCCTCTCGCTCGATACTCTTGGTGCCACAAATGAAGCGAATGCAACAACGTGGAGGTCTATCTGGGCTCAGGTTTCACTTCAAGAAATGCCACCCGAAGAAGCCGAGCAACCGCCAGTATCAGACCGCCTTCAATTCAGGGACTGGGTTGTGCACAACCTCGACGCGACCATGACGGAGAGCGGTGGCTTCCGAGCTCATCGTGACCCAACGAAAGGAAACTTTGTTTCTCACGATCTTTTATTTGGCACGCTCCCTGAAGACATCCAGATAAGACCGACGTTTTCACCAGCACGACTCTGGCGAGTGACGCCACAGGAACACATCACTCGCCTCAATGAACTGATTAACACCGAACCCGCATACGACGCAAGCAAGCCAGGCCGTCGAACACATGGTGACGAGGTTCCAACGAACCATGGCGGAGAACTGAAGCTCTACTTTGGCACAGACCGCATTATTCAATGGCAAGGTGGCACGGTTGCCTATGCTACGGCTGTCAAAAGTCTTCCATCTGTATTGTCATCAGCACGACAACATGGCTTTGAGAATTACCCTGACTTGTACTCTGTTAATAGTGCGGAAGCAACGCAACTCTTAAGTACGGCAAGTGACCTCTTACGCTACATGGCCTATGGCCCTCTGAGCATAGCTGCACCTGAACAGATCACCGATGATCCAAAGGCCTACTTTCAAAAGTATGTACCAGGCGACAATCGAGGACTGCCCTCGAGCCTTGTCTACAGCACAAAAACTGTGCGGCCATTAACACCACTCATTGCAGCAATAGACACAACTTCTGCAACAGACGACTGCCTACGAGCGGCCGTGAACTACCTGTTTGAAGCACTCACGTTTCGACCACCACAGTCATCTGAATCTGATCGCTACCTATCGATTGCCAAAGAATCGATTCACAAACTTGGCCAGAAAGACGGTGCAGTACTTGGTCTCTCAGCGATTTTCCTTGACCGTGATGCACTCTTTCGTCCTGAACTTGTTGAACACGGAACACCGGATGCATTCGGACGGGTCATGCTTCAAGACTGGGAACTCGGACTAGCAGTAAATCACGCACTTCAATACATCAAGCCAGATGAAACACTGAAAAAAAGTATCCTCAATGGCATCCTGCGCACTCGAGAGGATGTCGAACGTGAAGTCAAACGAATGCTTGCTGATGACAGCATTCGAAAACCGCGGATCCTGCAATTCTTCAGAGAATATTTTGACTACGACCAAGGAGGATATATTTGCAAGGACACCCGGTCTCTCGAAACAACAGGTATCCGCGGAAAGACCAGAGCACGTCACTATCGTGCAATGTTCGAGGCCTCTGCAAGCACCGACCGACTCATCGAGTTGATTCTCAACGAGGACCGTGACGTCCTGCGACAACTACTGACCACACAAAAAGTAATTGTTACGAAAAACGATAGCGAGTACTTCGGACAGCCCCGAACCAAGGCTGCCAGAGTAGCTTTACAAGAAGAGGCAAAAAAAGCTGCTGAGAAACAAAAACTTCAGGAAGAAGCAGAGCGAAACGCATGGATAGCAGCCAACCCTGGCAAAGAGCCACCGAAAAAGAAGAACCGGAGACAAGCCCCGACAATTAATGTGTATGTAGAGGAGGCACCCTTCGAAGGGACTGATATTTTCGCACGAGTCAGCCATCGTAGCTTTGGTGCCGGATCACTCAGCCCCAAGCGAATGTTAACCCAGGCCCCAGAAGGGCAGCGATTGGGTGTTCTCACTCATCCAAGCTGGCTCGTTTCTCATTCAGATGCTATGGACAATCATGCAATACGGCGTGGTCGGTGGATTCAGGAGCGACTTCTTGGTGGTGGTCTTCCTGACGTCCCCATCACTGTTGATGCCATGCTACCTGATGAACCCACAAAAACCTTGCGCGAGAGAATGGAAGTCACGAAGCAGGAATATTGCTGGACATGTCACCAGAAAATGGACCCACTTGGCCTTCCGTTCGAAATGTATAACCATGCAGGACTCTTCCGAACATCAGAACTTGAACGACCAGTAGATACGACCGGTGAAATTATCAACTCTGGTGATCAAAGTCTCGATGGTCCAGTTAAGAATGCGCTCGACCTTATCCAACGACTAGCTACAAGCGAGCGCGCAGAGCAAGTGTTTGTGCGCCATGCATTTCGATTCTGGATGGGACGAAATGAAACACTTCACGACCGCGTCGTCCTCCAGAATGCGCACGAGGCATACAAGCAGAGTGGCGGCAGCATGAAGGCTCTTCTCACGTCACTTCTTACGTCAGATGCATTTCTTTACCGGAAACCAGAACAGAACCTGTCACCATGACGACACTTGCAAAAGAGAGATTTCCTGCACCTGCCGTTCCGCGCGACCACAACTCACCACAGAAAGCTGCTTCAATGCTTCGTTTATTTCGTGCTCTACTTGTCATTGTGCCATGCCTGCTTTCATCAGTTGCGATGTCTCAACAACCAAATATTGTGTGGATTTCGTGCGAAGACATTAGCCCACATCTTGGCTGCTATGGTGACCCACACGCAATCACACCCAACCTCGACCGACTCGCCCAAGAAGGCACACGCTATACCAATGCTTTTACAACCGCAGGGGTCTGCGCGCCGTGCCGCTCGGCGATCATTACGGGGATGTATCAAAATAGTATCGGCACGCATCACATGCGGTGTAACGCAACACTTCCAACATGGCTAAAACCATTCCCTGTGTATCTTCGAGAGGCCGGGTATTACTGCACAAATAACAGCAAAACTGATTATCAATTTTTAAAGCCAGCAAAGAAAGAGATCTGGGACGAATCTAACGCGAAGGGACACTGGAAAAATCGGCCCCAAAAAAAACAGCCTTTTTTTGCTGTATTCAATTTCACAGGGTGTCACGAAAGCGGAATTGCTTCAGAGTCAAAATATAAATCCGTCACCGAAGAACTCTTACCTTCTCAGCGTCAAAACCCAAAAGAACTCACGACACTTCCTCCTTACTACCCAGACACCACCGTCACACGAGAAGACTGGAAACGCAACTACGAACTTATTACCGCGATGGATGCCTGGGCGGGTGATCTGATTCAGCAACTCAAAGACGCTGGTGAATATGACAATACAATTATTATGTACTGGTCTGACCATGGCGTTGGGCTTCCTCGAGCAAAACGCTGGCTCTATGACTCAGGAACGCAGATACCATTCATTATTCGTGTTCCTGAAAAATTTCAGAAGCCACTCGATACTCCATCTCTCGCAATAGACAACCAACTAATCAGCTCCGTTGACTTTGCACCCACAGTAATCAACCTCGCCGGCATTGACATCCCCGCCTATTTGCAAGGTAGAGCATTTCTTGGGAAACACCTCAGCCCGCCACGAGAGTTTGTCTACGGTGCACGCGACCGAATGGATGAACGGTACGACATCATCCGAACCGTTCGTGACACACGCTTTCGGTACATACGAAATTTCGAACCACTCAAGCCGTATTATCAGTACATGAATACACCCGAAAAGGGTGCCACGATGAAAGAGATCCGAAAAAAGGAAGCTTCCGGTCAGCTCGATTCGGTCATGGCTTTATTTTCCGCACAAGAGAAACCGGTTGAAGAACTCTACGACACACATGCAGATCCATCTGAAATACAAAATCTTGTAGACAATCCGACATTTGCTCAAAGGCTGGTTGAAATGCGGCACGCACTCTCCAAGTGGCAGAACGAAATTGGTGATGTCGGACTGATCCCAGAAGCCGAGATTGAAATTCTTGAGCAGGATGCAGGCTCGCGGTTCGAAATATTGCACGGCAACCCTGGAGACTCACCTGTCGAAGATCGCCTAGCGACCCTTGTCGATATCGCCACATCGGCATCCAAAGGCCCCACCAGCATTCCGCAACTGCTTCATGCCCTCGAAAACAAGGATGCATCCATTCGTTACTGGGCTGCGACGGGCATCGGAAATATAGGCAATCCAGCGAAAAGCACGCATGCACGCGTCGCACAATGCCTCGATGACCCATCACCGAGTGTACGCATTGCAGCGGCCAGAGCCGTTGCCAAACTTGGCTCGCCTCAGGATGCACTACCGGTCCTCGAGGCAGAGCTGCAAAGTGATTATCAATGGGGACGACTTGCCGCTGCAATTGTCCTCGATGAAATGGACGACGAGGCCCGCCCTGCACTCCCCTCGTTAAAGCAGGCATTACAGAATCAGCCGAACAAATACATTGTTCGCGTTGCGAATAGAGCCATCAATGAATTAGAAAACACGGACCATCAGGTTCCATAACAGCTACAGCCTTCATTATGAGTCGACTTGCTTTGAATATCACTGTGATCATAAGCATCACAATCTGTTCCCTACCGTGTTTCTCAGCAGGTAACGAACGCCCTTATGTTGTCATTCATCGTCAGGGAGACTTTGGCTGCCATACATTTCGCATCCCTGGAATCGCTAAAACGAATGACGGCACATTACTTGCCGTCTATGACATGCGATATACAAGCCGACGAGACCTTCAAGCACATATCGACATCGGCTTATCTCGATCCACAGACAGCGGTCAAACCTGGGAATCTCCACGACCAATTATGGACATGGGTGAATATAGAGGTCTGCCTCAAGACCAGAACGGTTGCTCGGACCCAAACATTCTGATTGACACAATTACAGGTGAAATTTTTGTGACTGCTTTGTGGACTCACGCAAAACCAGGAACGCATCAATGGCGAGACGACGGATCTAAGCCCGGAATTGACCCAGCACAATCATCACAATTCATGGTCGTACGATCACACGATGATGGCACGACATGGACCAAACCTGAAAACTGGACCTCCCAACTCAAAAACCCTGAATGGTTTCTGTTTGCACCAGCACCTGGCAACGGCATCACACTTTCCAACGGTACATTAGTGATTCCCACACAGGGTCGAGACGCAACCGGCACACCGTTTTCCAATCTGACGTGGAGCGACAATCATGGTAAAACATGGACGGTGTCCAGCCCTGCTCGATCAAACACGACAGAGTCTGCTGTTGTCGAGTTGCCTGATGGGTCGCTTATGCTCAACAGCCGGGACAACCGAAACCGCCAAGACAAATCAAAAACAAATGGCAGAGCAGTTAGTGTAACTTCCGACCTTGGTGATCACTGGACAATACATGAGTCTGACCATGGTGCTCTGCCCGAACCTGTGTGCATGGCGAGCCTCATATCTCACCGATTTGATGACGGCCGGTCGGTTCTATTTTTTTCAAATCCTCACCATACATCAAGACGAAAAAAAATGACCGTTCAGATGAGCCTCGACGACGGCACAACATGGGCCAGGCAGATCCTGCTTGACGAAGGAGGTGGTGCATACAGCTCACTCGTTATGGTCGATGACAATACACTTGGAATTTTGTACGAGTCGTCTAGGGCTGACCTTGTCTTTCAAACCATTCAGCTCGAAGAATTTGGACTCTGAGTACCCCGAAGTGATCAGCAGAAACCCTTTCCAACCGGATCTTTCATGAAACCGTTCTTTTACTTTGCGACTCTTCTTGTTGTTTTTGTAACGCACCAAATCAAAGCAGCTGAAAAGCCAAATGTAATCCTCATTCTTTGTGACGATGTCGGCTTTGAATGCTTTGGCTCATACGGAAGCCGTGAGTACAAAACTCCGCGGCTTGACGCACTCGCAGCGGACGGAGTTCGATTCGAAAACTGCCACTCGACACCGCTCTGTACACCGAGCCGAGTGAATCTCATGTCTGGAAAGTCAAACGTATTCAATTACTTTGACTTTGGTGTCTATCCAGAAGGCCAGCCCACATTTGCAAATTACTTCCAGAAGCACGGATATCATACA
>ERZ1048686.2835-NODE-2835-length-11665-cov-5.888200_pt1 | contig 11665 bp, 13 predicted proteins | sample MGYA00383099_ERZ1048686 | MGnify/ENA primary metagenome ERZ1048686 (study PRJEB29581, sample SAMEA5548369) | metagenome | biome: marine; feature: coastal; material: water | depth 25 m | study: Short-term variability in the microbial, nano- and picoplankton...
CCTATCTGCATAATCTCACCACCGGCCGGTGCCGGCCCGCCAGATTGGGCGTAGGCGCTTGATATGAACATGTTTATCTCCTAATGACGATGTCGTTGAATGAAAGAGTGCTGGATGCTGTCGTCATGCTTCAACGTCAGTATCGAAATCTATAATAAGCGGGGCGTGATCGGAAAATCGCTCATCCCTATAAATACTCGCCGACGCTGCCGTGGCCGCCACGCCGGGTGTACACAGCATGTAATCGAGGCGCCAGCCTACGTTCTTGGCCCAAGCCTGGCCGCGATTAGACCACCAGGTGTACTGATCTGGATCCGGGTTAATACGGCGAAACACATCGACCCAGCCGACCTCGTCAAAAACCTGATCCAACCATGCGCGCTCGTGAGGTAAAAATCCTGAATTCTTTCTGTTAGCGCGCCAGTTTTTCAGGTCAATCTCGCGATGACAAATATTCCAGTCGCCGCAGATAACAAATTCTCGCCGCTTGCGCTTTAACGCTTGGAGATGTGGCAAAAACTTTTCCATGAAAATTTCTTTACGGTCCTGAGCCTCATCTCCGCTGGAGCCCGAAGGCACATAAAGCGAGATGACACTTAAGCCCTTGAAATCTACCTGCAAGTAGCGACCTTGAGAGTCCATGGGCTCCCAACCCAATTCTGTCACCAGTTTTTTAGGCTTTACCCGACTAAAAACGGCCGTGCCGCTGTACCCAGGACGCTGCGCGTCATTGTAGGTACAGTGATAGCCCTCTGGCGAGAATACTGCGGGATCGAGTTGGTGGATCTGGGCCTTCGTTTCCTGAATGCATACAACATCGGCATTCTGCTGGGACAACCAGGTAAAAAAACCTTTGCGTTGCGCTGCACGTATGCCGTTTGTATTACAGGTAATGATTCGCATGAGTGCCGCTACTAACTACTCGCTTGGGGACTCTAGAATATCAAAGTCAACATAGAAACGGGGGATTACTCATCCCCAATTGGTGGTTGATTAGTCGAGGGATAAGCCGTCTAGAGCCGCCAACAGGTCCTCGTGATGGCTCTTCGTCTTGAACTTATCAAGCACAGCTTTCAAACGACCATCCTTGCCGACAATAAAGGTGGTTCGGAGTATTCCGTCAAACTCCCTTCCCATAAATTTTTTGGGACCCCAGGCACCGTACTTATCAGCAACCCCATGGTCCTCATCCGCAAGAAGTGTGAAGTTGAGGCTGTCTCGCTCAGAAAATTTCGCCAACCGAGTGCTCGAATCCGGACTGATACCCAGAACAACAGTGTTTCGCTTTGACAGCGCGGCGGCACTGTCGCGCAATCCGGCGGCTTGAATCGTACACCCCGGCGTCATGGCCTTAGGGTAGAAATAAACCACCACGTTCTTTTGATCGCGGAAATCTTTCAGCTTAACCTGACCGCCCTCTTGATCCGGCAGAGTGAAGGTTGGAGCTAAATTGCCAACTTTGGGGAATGTCATCGTAGAAGCCCTTCTATGGTTAAAAAAATGCGTGACGCTGCCTGTGGATATTCACGAACGCTGCTCAACCACGACCGAGACTGATAACACTGTGGCGCACGGGAAAATCGCCACTGTGGCTATCCTCAATAAATTCCCTGAGCAACTCCCTAACGACGGGAAATGCTAATTCATCCCACCGTATATTGGCAGGTGACACCAGCTCAGTTTCCAAACTCTCTGGACCCACACCGTAACGCCCACCTTCGACACCACATCGGTAAAACATGTAAACCTGATTAATGTGGGGCACATCAAAAATACGATAAAGCGTGGGCTGCGTTGCGACAGCTGCCGCCTCTTCCCATGTCTCTCGGGCGGCACCTTCAGCAGTAGTCTCTCCGTTTTCCATAAACCCAGCGGGCAGAGTCCACAGGCCATAACGCGGCTCAATGGCTCTCTTGCACATAAGAATTTGCCCTTCGTGTTCGGGAATACAACCTACAATAACTTTGGGGTTGTGGTAATGAATGGTGCTGCAACCGGAGCAAATGTCTCGCTCTCTGTCATCGTCTTCGGGAATCCGACGTTCCGTGGGCGCACCACAATCTGGGCAGAATTTCACTGGGAGTCCTTAATCGGTTCGGGTGGCCAACTGGCCGTAGGAGCCGCGACTGAATAACAGCGGAGCCTCGTCTTCAGCGTCGAAAGCTACAACTTCACCAATCACAATATGATGATCGCCCGCCTCTATGAGTTGAAAACGCTTGCAGCTGAATCGAGCAACAGCACGCTCTAGCAACGGTACGTTGTATTCGTCGAAAACAAAGTCCTCTTGCACAATGCTGTGATTGTCTTTGCGGGCGTAGCGGCCAGACAGCGCTTGCTGGTCTGCGCACAAAATCGAAATACCAAAATACGGGCAATCGGTGTACTCCCTGAAGCAATCAGAGTCGTTCTGTATATTCCACAACACCAGTGGCGGGTCGAGTGAGAGTGAGCTGAAAGAGTTGGCTGTGAGGGCTAGCGCCCCAGATTGGGCGTCATTTACTGTAATGAGGCACACACCAGTGGTAAATGCTCCCAGGGCATTGCGAAAGTCAGTGCTACTCATGGCCACTCTCCTGCCAAGACTTCTCCCGCTCGCTGTCTTCCGATTTGGCTCGCACCCAAATCACACGCCCATCGCACATATATTCTCTTTTCCAAAATGGTGCCTTAGTTTTTAACGTGTCCATTATAAACTGACAGCCCGCAAAGGCCTCAGAGCGATGGTCCGCAAGCACCCCGACCCAAACGATAGGGTCTTGCTGCTGAATTCGTCCATAGCGATGCACAATGCGCCACCCCCGCAGACCAAACCGGTGGGCAGCGGCCTCCCCCAACTCCTCGAGAACGCGTTCGGTCATGCCGGGGTAATGTTCGAGCTCTAAAGCTTCAATGGCACCCTGTTCGCTAAAATCCCGCAAATACCCTGTGAATGTGACCAAGCCAGCACCAAAGGTGTCGGCAAACAAAATTTCCTGCTGTACCTCTGTCGAAAATGGCGTCGCTTGCACCAGAACGCTCATATCAACCGCCGGTCATGGGTGGAAAAAAAGCCACCTCGTCACCGTCTGCCAACACATGGTCCGTATTGACCACTCGTTGATTGAGTGCATGCACCACATTGGGTTGGTACAACGTTTCCCGCCATAACTCACCACCCGTACTGGCTAAGCTCCCCTTGAGGTCCTCAAGGGTTTGTAATTCGGCATGATGCGCCACTTCTAGTTCTTCGCAATCGAGCGCTTCACGGATCAAAGAAAAAAATCGCACCGTCAGCATGTATCACCTCTTTGCCACGTTCCGCTGGCGCCCCCCGCTTTGCTTTCTACCTGAATGTCCTCGATGGTCATCCCACGGTCCACGGCCTTGCACATGTCATAAAGCGTGAGTGCTGCAACAGATACCGCGGTCAGCGCCTCCATCTCAACGCCAGTTTTACCGTTGACTCGGCAGGTCGCTGAAATTTGAACGCCCGGTAGCTCTGGGTCTGGCTCCAAAGCCACTTGGACACTGTTTAGCAACAATAAATGGCACAGGGGAATCAAGTTAGAGCACTGTTTGGCCGCCTGAATGCCAGCGATGCGCGCAACCGCAAAAACATCGCCCTTGGGCAAAGTTCCCTCCAAGATCGAATCAAGTGTGGATGCCTCCATACGGACCTTGCCGGTTGCTGTAGCGCAGCGCTCGGTGTCGGGTTTCATGCCCACATTTACCATGCTGGCATGGCCCGCTTCATCAAGGTGGGTGAGTTTAGAATTTGACATGGGTAAAGGATACCACGAGCCGGTTTTGCCACGCAGCCTCGACTGGCCCCATATTATTTTGAACTTGGTCAACAAGGGTGACTGTGAAATGATGTTCGGGTGATGGTGAATTCCACTGCACCGCCGTCACGCACAAATAGCTAACTTCCTATTTTGGCTAACCCCCCGCCAACCTTCTGTCACGAGACCAGATGATGACTGATTCGTTAAAAACCGACCAAGATATAAAGGAACATCGATATCGATGGCTGGTTCTCGTGGTGCTCACGATTGTCTACACCTTTAACTTTATCGACCGACAAATTCTTGTCATTTTGCAAGAGCCCATTAAGGCTGAATTGAGTTTATCCGACGCCCAACTGGGACTGCTTACAGGCTTCAGTTTTGCCCTTATCTATGTGTGTGCGGGAATACCCATTGCTTGGCTTGCAGACCGCTCTAATCGCAGAAACATTATTGCGGGCTCCCTAGCCTTGTGGAGTGGCATGACCGCACTGTCAGGAATGGTCGGCAGCTATAGTCAGCTCGTTCTTGCAAGGCTAGGCGTAGGACTGGGAGAGGCCGGAGGGTCGCCACCCGCTCACTCAATGATTAGCGATTATTTCCCCCCCGAAAAGCGTGGGACCGCCCTGTCGTTTTACACCGCAGGAATTTATTTAGGCATTCTTTTTGGTTTTGCAGGGGGAGGCTACATTGCGGAGACATTTGGCTGGCGTAATGCCTTTTTTATCGTGGGCATACCTGGTCTTTTCTTCGCTTTCATCGTTCTCATTTTAGTTCGCGAGCCGCTGAGGGGTCGCTGGGACCTTGGGCAAACTGTCAAAAAGTCCAGTCTCAAAACGACCATGAGCACGCTAAAACAACGGCGGTCCTTTTGGTGGATTGCTTTCGGCTGCTCTATGACCTCGTTTGTAGCCTATGGGAACGGCAACTTCTATCCTTCATATTTAATGAGGAGTCACGGGTTTTCTGTCGCTGAGGTAGGTTTTGCCCTTGGGTTAGTGTCAGGCGTAGCCGGTGCTATAGGCACCTTTATGGGGGGCTTTTTGGCGGATCGATGGGGTCGAAATGACAAGCGCTGGTACGTTTGGATTCCAATTATCGGAAATTGTCTTGCGGTGATTCCGATGGCCTACGCCATCCTCAGCGAGGATGCCACGCTTCTTTTGTTGGTTCTGTTTCCAGCCAATATTCTTAATTCATTGTATTTAGGGCCAAGCATTGCCATGTGCCAGTCATTGGTCTCGCCCGCGATGCGGGCCATGACCTCAGCGGTTCTCTTTTTCATCTTGAACATGATTGGACTGGGCTTAGGCCCTGTTATCGTCGGGCTTCTCAGTGACAGTTTTGTTGGCATATTCGGCGACAACAATCTGCGCTACGCCATGATGTGCGCGCTGTTGATGGGCCTCAGTGGCACTGCGTGTTTTGTTATGGCCGCGCGCCACCTGCTGCCCGATCTTCAAAAACAATCGGGCTGAACATTACGGATAACCGCTAGTCCAATGCTGTAACCCTATGGATTGCACTCTAAAAACTTGTGCTGGACCTTACACTTCAGAACGGTCATCGGAACTGATCGAACAGGCACCTGACCTGCGAAAACTGTTGATGCCTAGCCACCGCCATAGGTAACAGCGCCCCGTAAAGCCGTTAAGAACTAGAAAGAACCCAACAAGCAGCAGTGCACTATCTGCCAAATTCGCATGCCCGAGCACGAGCACAGCTGCACAAATTCCTAATCCGAGACAGAGCCTGAGCACCCGCTCAAGTCCGCTTATGTTCCTTTGCATTTTGCTTCCCCTCCCGTACTGGTTGTGAAGTACGGCGAGGTTGTTACGCACAGTGCCGCTGTCTAGATCTTGTAGCTATTGATTGCCTTGTCGGTTGACCATGAGTGACTTACTTCAACCGAAGATTGACCCAGAGACTGTTGTGGTCTGATTTACCAGACGCAAGAACGTGAGAATGCGTCGCTGTTAACTGGCGAACAAGTACGTGATCTAAGGGCGACCCGAAAAAAGTGGTTCGCCGATCGGGCGTAAAGGAAACACTGTTAAGCTTGTGCCGCGCTTTGACGCCCTCCAATAGCTCTAAGCGCCTTGGACTCCATGTATTGAAATCGCCAGCAACGATCAAAGGACCCTCGTGCCTTTGCAGTACCTGCTCAATCTGTGCCCATTGATCACTAAACCCCGTCACACCCCATTCAAAGTTCACCATGTGTGCGTTAACCACGAGCAAAGTTTGCTCGCTTTTAGCAAAACCGTACCGAGTCACCGAAGTCGCTTTCGGCGTCGACAACCAAGGTTCATAGGCCGTCAGGGCACAATGAAGTTGAGGTGTTGCGCTGGAAACCGACAACACTCCCGTCTGCAGATGCCCCGCTCTGTAGCCTTTTGCGAAACTCTCGTGGAGCACAGTCCCCATCAAGTGCTCAAAGGGGCTGGGGGTATATGCCTCTTGGAGCAACATGAGCTCAGGTGGCGATTGATAAACTGTTAGGTCCTCCAGCCATCGAGGGTCGTTGCCCTTTTCTATATTCCAGGTCACCAATTGAAAGGCGCTGGGCAATGATGACGGCTGCTTTACCGGGCGTGCCATGGCGATCTGACACGATGCCATACCGTAAGAGACGCTAGGAGCTTTGACTTTTACAGAACCGGACACCGCGGCGTTGGACCCAAGCGTAGCCAAAGGCAACCCGGCAAATAGAAAAAAATAAAAAAAGCGACGGCCTAAAAACACGGTGATTCCAAAACAAAAAACTCCAGACTGATTATCCAATGTTCATCAAGCAAACGCACCCATACAAAATACTCAACTGTAGATTATGTCTAGAACGTGTCATCGCCCAACTGGTGACCCGCAGGCCCGATGCCGACAGCAACTGATATACGCACCCACATTGGGGGCGATCGAAACCGCGACGCATAGTGTAATCTGTTGCCCGATCGAAAGCCCTTTGACCCAATCGCCAACAAACCTGAGGTCCCATGAGTTATGGAAACTAACCCCACAGGCGCCGGATTCTCAAAAAACAAGCTGGATCGGCTGCGAATCCACTTACAGGAACACTACATCACACCGCAAAAAATACCCGGATGCCGTTTATTGGTGGCTCGAAGAGGCTGTGTTGCGAGCTCTTTAACCCTGGGACTCATGGATCTTGAGCGCAATTTACCAATGCGCGACGACACAATCTTTCGCATTTACTCGATGACCAAACCTATCACCTCCATTGCCCTAATGATGCTTTTTGAAGAAGGCCGATTTCAGCTAAGCGACCCTGTTGCCAAATTTATACCCTCGTGGTCAGCGCAGCGCGTATGGGTAGAAGGCAGCGGTGAAGCCATGACTACACGCCCGCCGAAAACTGCAATGACCATTCAACATTTGTTATCGCACACAGCGGGGCTCACCTACGGTGGGCTGCTGCCGGGTATGGAACTACCGGTCGATGCAGCCTATCAACGGGCGGGGGTCACCAGAACAGGCTCTGACACATTAGAAAGTTTGGCAGAAAAATTGGGGTCGGTGCCCTTGCTGTATGAACCAGGCACTCGATGGAGTTACTCTTTAGCAACTGACATTTGTGGCTATCTGGTGGAACAAATATCAGGACAACCTTTCGATGAGTTTCTCAAAAAACGACTTTTTGAGCCCCTTGAGATGCACGACACTGATTTCTGTGTTCCTGACTCCGCGCTATCTCGATTTGCCGCGTGCTATGTACGAGGAGCAGACAAGCGTTTGCAACTTCAAGATGATCCTCTTGAAAGCCCTTACCGATATCGACCGACAGGACCCTCCGGCGCGGGCGGTCTAGTGAGCACCATGGAAGACTACGCCAAATTTTGCACCATGCTTGTAGGCAACGGAAACTATAATGGTCTGCAACTCATCGGTCGCAATACCCTAAAACTCATGACGCAAAACCATCTAGGCACCAAGAGTCTCGCTCAGATGGCAGTAGGCGGTTTCTCTGAGACTAGTAACGAGGGCGTGGGTTTCGGTTTGGGTTTTGCGTCGACAATAGACGCGGTGGCGTCTGGTACCGTTGGCGAGGGCGATTTTTATTGGGGGGGCTATGCATCGACGCACTTCTGGGTCGACCCCGCAGAAGAGCTTTTCGTCATTTTTATGACTCAGCTCATACCGTCCTCAACGTTCAACTTCCGAGGTCAGATCCGAAATATTGTCTATGGCGCTATCGATGAAAGCGCATGAGCTTTGCGTGGACTGGTTGAAGCCAATTAGAGCGACTGTCAATTTGGGATAACGTCAAACACCAGCGCTCTTTTGCACCAGGGGTTACGTAGCCCCCTCTGGAAGGTAGGTAACGATTAACTCAGTCAGATGTAGACCCCAGCACAAAGGAAATGCCTCCTAGGGAACCTACGCCACTTGGCCACGGCAACCGGACAGAAACCAGTGCAACACTGGAGCTAACAAAAAGGGGGACGAAAGAGAGATTGATTTAAACAGCCTTAGGCCTATTTTCACCCCTGCGGGACGGTATCTCGAAAGATACCGTCTAAAACGCTCCTTCCGTCACGCTTTATCGAACCAAGGATTCTCGTCTAGCTCATTTTCATTCATCCAAAAAAATACCTCCACAAGGGAGGCATATTTTTGAATGGCGGAGAAGGAGGGATTCGAACCCTCGATACGTTGCCGTATACACACTTTCCAGGCGTGCGCCTTCGACCACTCGGCCACTTCTCCGAAGGCGCGGAGAGTATCACAGTCATCCGCCCTGCTTCAAAACTACAGTTTAAAAGACGGTGCTAACACCCAAGCTGAACTGGTACTTTTCTGCGGATTGGGGCCCGTTCAAGTCTAGCCATAGGGGCTGGCCGTACTCAACGCGCAGGTTCCAGCGGGGTGCGACCTTAACATCTACGTAGACCGCAAGATCAAGCTGCTGGCCACCAAAAGCTGTCGGGTCTACGACAGGAGCCGGGTATGGGTACGTCGGGTTTGGCACACGTAAGCTAAGATCCTCACCAGATATTTCCCCCTGCCATCGGTAACTAAAGCGTACGCCGGGCTCAAGCAGCTCTCCTCCGGTGAAGCTCACCCAGCCCCCCCATGTAAACTTGTGTCCCAAGTGGTAGTCGCGATCGTTATCTCCAGTTCGGATGACCGCTAACATGTCGGAGCCACCGCTGAAGTGCTGTCCATATTTTTTGTAGGTGATCCCAAGAGGCAAGTCCCAGGTGCCTGAACCGATCTGCATGGTGTAGGGCAGCTGCTGGTCACCCGGTGCCCTTGGGGTATCGCCCTCTTCGTCAATGGAGCCGGTCGGAATACTCAAGCCGAACACTCCATGCCAAGCGCTGTTTACTGTGCGGGACAGCTCGTAGTCAACCACCGCAAGGACATCGCCGACACCGTCAGAACTGATGTTGAACTCGTCATAGCCTGGGACAATGGACACATGGTCGGTGCTTTGTTTTATAAACGGAATTGACACCCGCGCAGATAGCGACTGAGAGTACTGATAGCCCAGCAATACGCTGTGCACTTCCTGCTGAATTTTAGTGGGCACAACAGGATAGTTACTTCCGGTACGCTGTTCTGCTGGGCCAGACCACAAAACATCCTCGTAGCTCAACTTACGCGTACCCGAGCGATATTCATCAAACTCCGCGCGACCATACCGATACGCCAGATACCATTTCCTCTGGTCACTGGCTCTGGCATCTTCCGTAACTACGTTAGCCGCGAACAGGTCCTCTATTGAGACATCGACCAAGTCCGAGGGCACTGTTTGGCTCCATGCACCGTAACTCGCACACACCAGTGGCAGTATCAAAGCCCGAATAAAAGCTACCCGTGGGCAGCCTTCAAGTACTCGATGTGCCTTTTTCATAGTTAGCGCCATAAGTGTATGTCCCCCCGAAGCTCCTTCGCCAACGCACTCAGACAGCTTTCCAGATTTTTCCTATCAATAGGTTTCGTCAAATAGTCGGCCATGCCTGAGGCGAGATATTTCTCTCGATCGCCACTCATCGCATGAGCTGACACCCCAACCACAATGCAGTCCGGATTCAAGCTTTTTTCTGCCTGTAGCTGCTGAATCGCGGCTGTAGCAACCACGCCATCCATGACCGGCATTTGAATGTCCATGAGAATAACATCCAGAGGGGATCGGTCAAATGCCGCTACCGCCTCCTCACCGTTACAAGCAACTGAAGCTCTAATCCCCAAAGTTGCCAGTAGCTCGCAAAGAATAAACCGATTGACCTCCGAGTCATCAACCACCAATACTCTCAAAAAGGTCAAGGGAGACGGTGACTGATGATCAATCTTTCTCGAGATGTTGGGTGCTGATTCAGCGCCCTCCCCTGCGAGAGCCGCTCGAAATGGATTTTTGTCACTTTTTGGCTCAACGGGCGTTGGCAAGGCAAAAGGATTTACCTGATCTTCAGGTAACGGCAATTCCAGCCAAAAACATGAACCCTTGCCTTTACTGCTCTCAAAGGAGATAGCGCCTTCCATCAGCTGCGCAAGTTCTCGACATATCGCCAAACCTAGACCGGTACCGCCATAGGCGCGTGTTGATGTCAGATCAACTTGATAAAACTCGTTAAAAATCCCTGACTGCTTGTCCTCGGCAATTCCAATGCCGGTGTCGATCACCTCGAACCGCATTAGCGACGCGCCATTCTTTTCGATAGGCGTTACGACCAACTTCACTAGTCCCTCGTCGGTAAATTTGATGGCATTCCCGATCAAGTTCATCAATAGCTGCCGCAATCGAGCAGGATCGCCTATCACACGATCTGGAAGCCCATGGGCCTTAGTCAATTTAAACTCAAGCCCTTTGTTGTTCGCTTGGATTTCAAAAATAGTATTCAGCGTGCCGAGCAAATCGTCCAAAGCAAAGGGCACTCGCCTTATTTTGAGATGCCCCGACTCGAGTTTTGTGAAGTCGAGAATGTCGTCTATAACAACCAGCAAACCCGCTGCGGACTTTTCTATGGTGTCAAAATAAACGCGCTGCCGATCTGATAGTTGGGTCTCCTTAATGAGCGAAACCATTCCCACCACCCCGTTCATAGGTGTTCGTATCTCATGGGACATATTTGCAAGAAATGAAGTTTTGGTGTCAGCGTTGTGCTGCGCCTCATCTCTCGCAACCTCGAGCGCCTTAATCGCCTGCTGCAGTGAGTTCTCGCGGTCTTCAATCGCCAACAGCATGCTATTGAAGCTTTCTCCCAAAGTATTTATTTCTAGAATGCTGGAATCCTGAAACCGTCCGGTGTAATCCTCTCGGCTGGTCATATCAACCATTAAGGTGGAAAGCTCCCTTACCGGCTGGAGAACACGCCGCCCAAGCCGTCGCGCTAACAAGTAGGCCAACAGCGCAGCCAATAATATTGCCAAAGACGCTATGAGCAGCGTGTCTCTCACCAGGTCATCTGAGGGTAAGGTCTCTACCCAAATCTCAAGAACACCCAACTCAGTACCTTGCCAAATCACAGGGTGGTGAATTCTGGATACAAACCTTTCTTTGGCGAGGCTCACCAAGGGATCAGCCGCTTTTAGCATTTCCGCAAACTGGCCCTTATCATTTCTGTACTCTGCGAATACCTGATCATCACCTTTTAAAATGCGCGCTAATACAATGTCATTAGCGTTTTCGAGGGTTTCCAGCACGTCAGTTGCGGCTGCCTCGTCCTCAAAGGCAAGCGCGGCGGTTAAATTACTGCCAAGAACTCGCGTTTGAATAACTTTAAGCTCATAGGTTTCTGACATCGCCGCCCTGAAAGCCAAACCCAAGCTAATGGATATCACGAAAACAGTCACAACGGTGGTGATGGTAACCATCAACACCGAAACACGTCGATCGAGTCGCTGAGTCATGGCCGCACTACTCCGGGCGTAACTAT